>OLID01000096.1_pt1 | contig 56857 bp, 46 predicted proteins | sample 1609361 | NCBI WGS metagenome assembly OLID01 (sample SAMN05416778, study PRJEB24817) | seawater metagenome | isolation source: Sea water | place: Canada:Atlantic | collected 2013-07
ATCTACACAGAGTAGATCGTCGGCAGCGTCAGATGTGTATAAGAGACAGCAGTAAAGCCAAGTTCGTTCAGCAGCAGGTAATCCGAGCGAGGGCCTATCCAGGTGTCGGCACCCGTCTGTTGCAACAAGTGACGGATCTGGCTGACGGTGAAAAATGGTGGCACCGGCACACTGACACAACCGGCCTGTAACAATGCCAGATCCCAGACAATCCACTTTACAGGGTCCGACTCAAACAGGGCGACTACGCGGGCGCCGCTGACCCGGAGTTGATCGATTCGGTGGTCAACCAGCTCTGAGACACTCTGATAGCTGTAGTTTGTATGTGCAGTCTCAATGGCTATTTTGCCATGATGGCGTTGTAGAAGATGGGCAATATTTGGCAACTCAGGCGCAGACACGGGATTTGCTCTCCTGAGGATGGGTGTTGTAGTGGGGCAGGTAGCTCAATCGGTGGAATACATCGGCTGCTTGCAGTTGGCGGAACCCTTCCGGTATGTAGCCAGCCATCACTTTTGGTCTGGTCGCATAATAACTTCCCCATTCCCGGGCATCATGCGCAAGACGCGCCGGATCTGCGTCGGCCAGCACAACGGGGCTCAGCGTCAGGCGGGAGAAACTGTTCAGTAACAAGGGGGTGCCGGTAAACGCAACCCATTGAAATTCACAAGTAAACAGATAATGCGTTAGTGCGGTGATCAGCAGCCTTGCCATACCAGGTGATCTGGAGACCAGATTGCCCACTTCGATGACGCTGCTCTCGCAGGTGACCATTGCTGTGGCCTGTTCAATCAGACGGTCAATGGGCTGGTCAAGATACTGTTGCAGAAACAGGTGCCCGTCACTTGCAGGGCGCAAGCCAACGACGGCCTGGATTTCGCCATTACTTTCAATACCGAGCAGCATCGGCATAAACTGGCTGACGCGGGCACCGTATACGGATGCAAAGTGTCTGGCCACACTGTTCTCAAGCCTGCGGCGCAGCACTGTATCGCCGTCTGCGTAATTGCAAATATGAATTGTCAGCTGCTGGTGTTCGAATGACGCCAGCTTGTCTTTGGCAGGAAACAACAACTTGCTCATGATAATCCCTCTGACTACGGGAGCATCATGCGCGCGCAACCTTAAGGTCTGCTTAAGTTATTCATTGATCGTGATCAATAATGCGGAATGCTGGCGTAACTCATGGGGATCAAATGACGTATATTGGAGTCGTTGCAGCATTTTGGGAATTTTGCCCCAGGATATGAAATCGTGACCAGACCGTTCAGTTTAGGCCAGTGGATAAGCTTGCATCCAGTTATCGCCTTTCCTCTTATCTACATTGGTTGGGCGTACCTGTTCTGGATTCCGGTGTTGCGTGCAGAAACATCGGTGTGGACCTTCCCCAATATAATCTGGTTTTTGGTGGGTGGGGCCAGTCCGGTGATCGCCGGGCTGGCCTTGGCCGCAGTGACCGGAGGCAGGGAGCAGCTGCATGATCTTTGGCGACGGCTGATTGACTGGCGGCGTATCCCCCTTGTGTGGTGGCTGGTTATTCTGCTGTTCTGGCTGGGGTTTGATCTCATCATGGCAGGCGCGGCAGCAATCCTGGGAATCACAGATGCGCCAGTCTCTGCAAACTGGTCCCTGTTCTCCAGTCCCCTCATGCTGCTGTTTCTTGTGTTGCTCTCCTTTGTGTTTCCTGCCGTAGAGGAAGTGGGTCTACGCGGTTATTATCTGGACTACCTGCAGAAACACATGGGACCTACGACGGCAGGGTTGGTAAACGGGACTACGTGGGCAATCTGGCATGCCCCTTTTGTGTGGTTTCCCGGCTACTATGCCAACACCACATTCAACCCGGCGCTGTACTGGTGGCTGCCGATGATCGTGTGTCAATCGCTAATGATTGTTCTGGTCTACAATCGCACGAACCGAAGCATCCTTGCCGTATTGATATTCCACGGCATGATGAATTTTACCGGTGAGTGGTTGCGCATATCGCCTCAGATGTATCCTTTTTTGCTTTACGGAAATATTTTTGTTGCGATGATTCTGGTGGTGTATTGGCAAACACACAAACGTGCTGGAATTCAGCTATCTTCGCGATAACCTTCTCGTTCGCCTGGGCCTTAACACCATTCCCTGTGCGCTCCAGAATGTAAGCAGTGCTGTACGCACGGGTGTGTACAGGAGGCGAAATGGCATCAATCAATGACTATGACAATGCGGCAAGTAAAATTCGGCAGGCAGGCGTTGTCCGGTCAGACGGTGTGCTCGATACGAGAGAGCTGATCCGCCACGCCGTACTTGCTGCGTCCAGCCACAACACTCAACCTTGGAAGTTTCAGATCCAGCATGAAACTATCACCATCCTGCCCGATTTTACACGGCGTTGTCCGGCGGTCGATCCGGATGACAGTCATCTGTTTAAAAGCCTGGGCTGCGCCGCCGAGAATCTTGTGCACGCTGCGGCAGCACAAGGGTTTTCTGCTGATATACGTTTTGACCCTGACCAGAATAGTGTTGTTGTTTCCATGACTGCCGACGCCTCCGCACAGGCGACAGAACTGTATTGGGCAATTACCAGGCAAAAACCGATGCCACTAATATAAGAAGTTCAGCCGGCGTCGCGGTTCTTGTGTCGAGCGACAACAATAAAGCCGCCTGGGTAGAGGTGGGCCGCTCTTACCAGCGCTTTGCATTGCAGGCAACCGCGCTAGAGATATGTACAGCTTTCATCAATCAGCCAATTGAAGTACGCCACTTGCGACCAGAGTTCGAATCGTGGCTGAATCTCAATGGGGAGCACGCGTTGCTTATGGTTCGCTTCGGCTATGGACCCATCGCACCCTTCAGTTTGCGGCGTCCACTTGACGATGTGATCCTGAATGAATAACCAGCGACCAGGTATCTTGAGTGACGAGCTCGGTTTGCCAATAGCTGCGTTGCTGCTTGCAATATATTTACGGAGGTGTCGCTGATGTCCTTGATAGTCATTCTGACCCAGATTTTCCTGCCGCTGGCACTGCTGATCTGGCTGGCGACCTGTCCTGCCGGAAATGCGTTTGCGTGGTGCATACAGCTTGTCTCGGTGGCGGCAATTCTGCTGGGTATAGGACTTGCCGCGTTGTGGACGCTGCCACCATTCTGGACGCCATATGTTTATGCGCTGCTGTTTGTGCTGATCAGCGCCCGTCAGCTGGTACAGCGTATTCGTCGTGGTGACACTCCAGGGACTGGATCTGTCATCAATTCCCTGGTTATCGCTATCGTCGCCGGTCTGGGGACAGCCGGTGGCTACCTGGCCTATCATGCTGCGCAGGGGAGGATCCTGCCGAACGAAACCGTTGTAGATATTGCACCGCCTTTTGCGCCCGGTTCCTATCTGGTTGCTCACGGTGGCTCCACGCAGATGGTCAACGTGCATCTGACAACGCTGGATGAAAGCGTTGAGCGCTTTCTGCCCTGGCGTGGCCAGAGTAAAGCGCTGGATATCTTCCGTATTACGCCGGCGGGCTTTCATAAGGACGGATGGTTGCCACCAGAGCCCGCCAGATACGAAACCTTTGGAGTGCCAGTTACCGCACCGTGTACTGGAGAGGTGGCGCTGGTCGTCGACGGCCTGGCAGATATGCAGGTGCCGGTGATGGATCCGGAAAACAGGGCGGGCAATTTTGTTGCTGTTGATTGTGGTGAATTTATTGTCATTCTCGCGCATCTGCGCTTTGGCAGTATCATGGTCGCTGCCGGCGATACGGTAGAGGCCGGCGATCCGCTGGGGGAAATGGGCAACTCGGGCAATAGCTCTGAGCCGCACCTGCATCTGCACGCCCAGAGAGGGTTGCCCGCAGGTGCTCCGCTGGGTGGTGAACCACTGTGGCTCACCATTAACGGGCAGTTTCCGGTACGCAATGGGAGAATAATTGTTAAGTGACAAACTGCTAAACCGGGAGGCGTGCCGTCCAATTGAGCTAAGCCGGAAACCAGTGTCGGGTTCTGTTGGCGAATGCCACCAGCGACAACATCACCGGTACTTCAACCAGCACACCCACCACAGTGACCAGGGCAGCGCCCGAGTTAAGACCGAACAGGCCAATGGCCACAGCCACTGCCAGTTCGAAAAAATTGGACGTACCGATCAACGCACACGGTGCCGCGACATTAAAGGGCACCTTCCACACTTTGGCAGCAGCATACGCGATGGCGAATATGCCGTAGGACTGGATCAGCAGCGGTACTGCTATCAACCCAATCAGTAGTGGCTGGTCCAGAATGACCTGTCCCTGAAAACCGAATAACAGCATCACAGTGGCCAGCAGCCCCAGCACTGACAACGGTTTTACCTTCGTTGTAAAACGCGCCACGGCCGCCTCAGCATCGGCGGGGTGTGTGGCATTCCGGCTCAGACGAACGCGGGTGGCAATGCCTGCCAGCAACGGAATTACCACATACAGACCAACAGACAGTAAAAGCGTCGCCCACGGCACCTCGATATCAGTTACGCCCAACAGCAGGGCGACGATGGGCGCGAATGCAAATATCATGATCACATCGTTTAGTGCGACTTGTGCCAGTGTGTAGTTGGGGTCACCGCGCGTGAGTTGCGACCATACGAATACCATCGCGGTGCAGGGTGCTGCGCCCAGCAATATCAGACCCGCGACATATTGATTGGCATTGGCCGGATCAATTAAGTCGATGAACAGGGTATGAAAGAACAACACGCCTAGCGCTGCCATGGTAAATGGCTTTATCAGCCAGTTGACCACCAGGGTGATGATCAGGCCTTTGGGGCGCTCGTGGACCCGGCGCAGGCTGGTGAAGTCCACGGCAACCATCATCGGGTAAACCATCAACCAGATCAGGATCGCGACGATGAAGTTGACTGAACCGTATTCAATGGCGGCGAGCGCCTGAAAAACGTTAGGTAGCAGCGTGCCCAGCGTTATGCCTGAAGCGATGCACAGGGCTACCCACAGAGAAAGGAAGCGCTCGAAAAAACCGATGCTGTGTCTGTCATTCATAAGCGAAACCCCGGTTGACGTCCCACATCAACCGGACGGTTGTGCGTCACCGCTACATTGTGTCCTTCATAATACGATGTAGCGGTGCAGCAGACAAATCAGCGGGGGCTGAAGGCAGGAAATCCTTCCAGGCGCCTGCGTTCGAAGGGTACCTCTTCAAACAGCAATGGAACGGTCTGTAGCAGGCATGGTAATTCCTTCAGTCGGTCAATTATTGAAGGCGATGCTATACCATAACATTATGCTGTCAAGTGATTTGTTGGTTGGCGATTCGGGCAGGCTTGTGCATGAAATAACAATACAATTGACAATTGTTATCATTTGCATTTAGTATCTCATCCCGCTGAATCCTGTGCCAAAAGTGCCGGCCCACAGGCTTACCGGCCAACTCGGTTCAGCAGCACCTACAACATTCTCAGGGGTATCCAATGTCCGTTTTTCCAACATTCACCAAATCCAAACTGGCCCTGGCGCTGGCGATGACAGCGTTGCCAATGGGACTGCCGCTGACTGCCACTGCGCAGCCAGACCAGTCCGCTGATGACCGTCGTTCGCCAGCCCCAGGCATCGAAGTGATCCGGGTCACCGGTAACCAGCAGGGACATGCCTATGTGGAAACAGGTACCGTGAATCTGATCGACCTGAGCGAAATTCAGGCGATTCAGCCACTGTCGACAGAAGATGTTTTGCGACGCATTCCGGGTATTAACATCAAAGGCGAAGAAGAAACCTCTATCGTGGCCAATTTCGGTCTGCGTGGTCTGTCCGCCAGCGAATCCAAGTCCTTGCTGCTGGAAGACGGTGTGCCTGTCGCACCGGGTCTGTTTATCGGTAATGACCGCTACTTTAATACCCGCATCCAGCGCGTGGAGCAGGTCGAGGTTCTGAAAGGCTCGTCTTCCCTGCGGTACGGACCGTCAACCATTGGTGGTGTGGTCAACTACATTACCAAAACCCCCGATGACGGCGTCAAAGTGTCCGGCCGGGTGGGCTCCTTTAACCTTCGGGAAATGAATATCGAGGCTGGCGGGCAGAATGTCTCTGGTGACGCCTATGCCGGCGTGGTGGCTACCTATGCTGACAGCGATGGTTTCATGGACAAAGGCTACGAGATGTCCGATGTCATGCTCAAGGCAGGCACTGCCATCGGCACCAATCAACGTGTAGGCGTAAAGGTTTCTTTCCATGAGAATGACGCCAATATTTCCTATCGGGGTGTTTTTCTTGACGCTTACCGCAACGGCGCAGATTACAACCCGGCCCCGGATGACTGGTACCTGCAGGAGCGGAAATCTGCCGATCTTAACCATGAATGGCTGATCAGCGACTCCACCACCTTAAAGACTCTCTTCTACTGGAGTGATGTCAGTCGGGATTACTGGCGTTACAATGTCAATACGCCAGCGTCGAATCTCGCGGGTCGTTGGGTCTATACAGATGACCTGACCGGCAACAACCGGTCGTTTGAGCGTCTGGGCGCCGAAACCCGCCTGTCCATAGCACACGAGTTTGGTAGTCTGACGGCAGATACCGAGTTCGGTTTCCGCGTCATGACGGAAGAGTCCGACGATACCCGTATTCGCGCATCACGGCAGCAGGACCGTACCGGTACCAATGACCGCCATCGTATTGATTCGGCGGACAGTGTGGCGGCATATGTGCAAAGCCGCATTGAGCTGACCGAGCGACTGGCTGTAACACCTGGCCTGCGTGTGGAAGACTACGAGCAGAAGCAGTTGATCCTGACCCAGAACAATGCCTCGGCCTCAACCAGTAACACCGAGTTCCTGCCGGGTGTGGGCGCAACGTTTGATGTCACGCCGGCCGCTCAGATCTACGGTGGTGTATACCGGGCATTTTCTCCGGCTTCCAATGGTGTCGCGCTGGATGGTCTGACCGACCAGAACCTGGATGGCGAGCGCTCAACCAACTACGAAATTGGTATACGTGGCGCGGAAGGACCGTTGAGTTACGAAGTGGCGGCATTCGCCATGGACTTCAGCAATCAGGTGGTTACCGGCAACAGTGATCCCAACCTGTCACAATCCAATGCGGGTGAAACCGAGCATTACGGCATGGAGTTCGCGCTGGGATATGACTTTGGCGCTGGCTTCAGTGTGGATTCGAACGCCACCTGGATACCGACATCCGAGTTCAAGACTGGTGACTTCGAAGGCAATCGACTGCCCTATGCACCGAAAGTGCTGGCCAACATCGGCCTGAACTACACACTCGACAGGCTGCAGGCATCGTTGACCGCTCATCATCGAGGCGAGCAGTATGGCGATCCAAGCAATCAGGTGGATTTGCCGACCGGTGCTGGTGGTGGTATCTGGGGTGGCCTGCTGCCCGCGTATACGGTCGTTGATTTGACGGCGCAATACAATATTGCCGATGGCTTTGATATCTTCGGCGCAGTCAAGAATATTGCTGATAAAAAATACATTGCCGGCCTGCGGCAGGGTATTTATGTGGGTCCCGAGCGTGCAATTGAGGTGGGTTTCCGATACGGGTTCTGACTTCTGCCAAAATTCAGTATCTGCTTGAACCTAGCATAAATAACCCGGCCAATTCAGGCCGGGTTTTTTTATGGTTGATCCGGCGGCTGTTCGCAGCTGATCCATTTGATGTGTATGATCGTAGGGTAATCTGTCCGTTATGGCTTTTTCGGGCATGTTCTGAACCCATAATACGCGCGCATGGAGCCGATTCGTGACCAAAACTCAAATGCTGCGGGCTGTTTTTGCCTTCTGTCTACTGACCCTGTACTCCCTACATACTCCCCCCTCAGCTTTTGCTGCTGAAGCGCCACAAAGCACTGATTCCCCTGATGCCGATACGTATGCCAATCTGGCCGATATCCTGCAGGACGAACAGGCCCGTGAACGGCTGATACTTGATCTGCGCGCGCTGTCCGCCGGAGAAACTCCGGAACTGCCTGCAACAAACGCCGAAGACGAGATTGAACGCGTATCACCGGCTCGACAGATCGCTGACAGTACTCGTGAACTTGCCGAAGATTTTGTCAGTCAGTCTGCTGCTGCTGTGGAAGCTGTGGCTGACCTCGCCAGCGGGGATGCCGATCTCGACATCAATGAGCTGCTCGGTACAGTAAGCAATCTGTTAATTGTCATGGCAGCCACCATCGGTTTGTTTCTCGTTCTGCGCCTGATGTTGCGACCTCTGTTTGCAGCCTTTAATCGCTGGGCACTGAACGATGCCGGGCGCAGCGCCATGCTGCGTAAATCTGTGGCCGTGACGGGGGCGGCGCTGCTTGATGTGCTGGCCATAGCATTGGCGTTTGTTGCCGGCTATGTCGTCGCGCTGTTTGTACTGGGCAGTGCGGGTGAAATGGACATTCATCAGTCGCTGTTTCTTAACGCGTTCCTGCTGATTGAAATATTCAAGGCTCTGATTCGTGGCCTGTTTGCCTCGCGGGACGATGGCCTGCGCATGTTGCCGCTGTCAGCTGAGCAGGCCGCCTACTGGAATGCCTGGTTGGCCCGGCTAAGCGGCTTCATAGGATACGGCATCCTGTTTCTCGTACCGCTTGCCAGCGCCATCCTGGCGCCTGCGGTAGGGCGGCTGGTCGCCTTTATTGTCATGTTGCTCGCGTTTCTGTATGCGCTGGCGATCATTATGCAGAACAAAGTGACTGTCAGCCAGGAGCTGCTGCTGCGTGCCGGCAACTCAGACCTGGCCTTCAATCGCGTGCTACTGACCATGTTGGCCAAATGCTGGTACTTAGTAGCCATCGTCTATTTCGCGGCACTGGCGCTGGTGACCGTAGCGAGACCTGAAGATGCGCTGCCGTTCATGCTGGCAGCCTCATTGCAGACGCTGGTGGCAATCGGCGTCGGTCTGTTTATATCCGTTGTGTTGAGTCAGCTGATCAGCCGCGGATTTCACTTGCCCGAGGAAACTCAGGCACGCTTTCCCATGCTTGAGACGCGACTGAACAGTTTTCTGCCCACCATCATGAAAGTGGTGCGATTCGCGATACTTATTATTGTCGCAGGGTTTGTTGCCGATGCCTGGGGGCTGTTCGATCTGATGGCATGGTTTGCCTCGGAGGCCGGTGCCCGAACACTGGGTACGATTGTATCGGTCGCGATTATCATTGTCCTGGCGATGGTGGTCTGGATAGGCTTGGCAAGCTGGATCGAACAACGTCTGAACCCGTCTGCAGGCGCCCGTGAGGCCAGCGCCCGGGAAAGAACGCTACTGACTATTTTCCGTAATGCAGTGGCTATCACGATCATCGTTATGACCGCCATGATTGTGCTGTCAGAGATAGGTATAAATATCGGACCGCTGATCGCCGGCGCCGGTGTGCTGGGTCTGGCCATTGGTTTTGGTGCTCAGAAACTGGTGCAGGACATCATCACGGGTGTTTTCATTCAGCTGGAGAATGCGATTAATGCCGGTGATGTGGTCAGTGCGGCCGGCATCACCGGAACCGCGGAGAAACTGACAATCCGGTCTCTCGGCATTCGTGACCTGTCGGGTACCTATCATCTGATTCCGTTTTCCTCGGTTGACACGGTCGCCAACTACATGCGCGAGTTCGCCTATCATGTCGGAGAGTATGGGGTTGCCTACCGCGAAGATATTGATGACGTTATCGTCAGGTTGCGAGAAGCCTTTGATGAACTGATGGCGGATCCTGAGCACAAGGCCAATATCCTCGCCGAGCTGGAAGTCCATGGCGTGACGGCGCTGGCTGACAGCTCGGTGAATATCCGTGTGCGTATCAAGACCGTTCCTGGCGCGCAGTGGGGTGTGGGTCGCGCCTACAATCGACTGGTGAAATATCATCTGGACGCTGCCGGTATCGAGATTCCGTTCCCGCATATGACCTTGTATTTTGGCGAGGACAAGGAAGGCAAGGCACCGCCGGCACCCATTGTCATTCAATCTGGTAGAACGGAGGATAATCAGGGATCTGTCCCGGAGCTGGACGATAAACGTGCAAACACCAATGCCAAGGAAGGCGAGGATTACGATGAGCCCGACTGAGGTCGGCGCTCCGGCCCGGCTGTCCCCAGTCGGTGCTGGACTCGGACGCCTGCACGCATTATTCTGAGGTCTCACACAGCCCAACATGGTGCTGGTCACGATCAATAACCTCAGCAATAATCGTGGCAGACGAGACGGAGAATCATTATGCAACCACTGACAGTTCACGAAACAAGTCGCAATCCACTTCAACGGATTCGAAGCACACTGCTTGCCGGCTTGCTGGGCACTGTGACTTTACTGCCTTTGTCCGGCCCCGGGTTTGCCCAGAACAATGCAGAACCCATCAGGATTGGAGGTTTGCACAGCTTCGAACTGCGGGTTAGCGACGTTGAGCGTTCTCTCGAGTTTTACCAGGGCCTGTTTGGTTCACCTGTGCTGAACCGGCTGGGTGATACAGTTTCCCTGCAGATTGGCGATGGACCGCAATATTTTACCCTGTCGCCCACACGCCGCGATGAACAGCCTCATATCAGTCACTTTGCACTGAGCGTACCCGATTTTAATCTGTTTGGCCTGCAAAGCGACCTGGCTGACCATGGTTTGACTCGCACGGTCGCGACCATGTTCGATGGCCGCTCGCCGCTGGAACTGGCCAATCTGACCTGGACCGAGCGTCTGCCTGAAGATGGCGACGACATGACCACGGACAACCATCATCTGTATTTTGCCGACCGCGATGGCATCCGTGTCCAGCTTTCCAGCCCTGATGCCTGTGGTTCCGGTGAAGGCCCGCAAGCGACCTGTAACCTGGAACCGGCGCCGGAAGAAGGGCTCATCGAGCTGCGGGAGATTAATCACTTCACCACCTACGTGGCCAATTACCAGTTGACCAACGACTTCTACCGCAATCTGTTCGGGCTGGAAAACCAGGCATTTCAGGGCACCTTTCCGTTGCTCGGGCTGGGAGACGGTCGTCAGTTCCTGATGTTTGTCGGTGGCACTCAGCCCGGTGAACCAGCCCAGCCGGGCCGCATCGATCATGCCAGCCTGAACATCGAGAACTTCACCGAAGAGTCGGTGCTGGCGCGTCTGACCGAGTATGGTCTGACACCCAGGCCGGAAGGTGAAGAAGCCAGGCCGCTACAGCATTGGGTCAGCCGGCGCATGCCAGAACGGGGCGGGGCGCCAGGCGGCACGCCCGAAGTCTATTTCTCCGATCCTGATGGCATCCACATCCAGCTGCAACATCATACCTATTGCGGCGGCGGTGGAGTCTTCGGCGAGGACTGCTGAAATTACTGAGTGACAAACCCGGCGGATACCGTGCCTTCGCGGCGCGGGTCCGCTGCACCCACCAGCCCATCTTCAGTCACCAGTATCACGTGCAGGCCTGAGTTCTCGCCTTCACTTTCCTGCACATCATACCCTTCGTTACGCAGATAATCGGCCTGCGCCTGTCCCGGCTCGCGGCCAATTTCCACACGTACCGTGTCACCGCGGGCAATGATATTGGGGAAGGCGACAGCCTCTTCAACTGACATGCCCCAGTCGACAATGCCCAGAATGGATTTTGCGGTGTACGCCGGAATCGAATTGCCACCGGGGGAGCCCGTGACCATATACAATTCATTGCTGCCATTCAGGATGATGGTAGGGGACATTGATGATCGGGGTCGCGCGCCGGGTCTGATCATATTGGCTGCCTCGCGCTGATCGGCATAATAGTCGCGGGCAAAATCTGTCATCTCATTGTTGAGCAGAAACCCTGCTGCCCAGCGCCCGGAGCCAAATGCCGATTCTACTGTCATGGTGGCGGACACGGCGTTACCTTCGCTATCAATAATGGACAGGTGTGTGGTGCCTGCCGGTTCCAGCGTACTGTCCTGTGCCCAGACGCTGGCGGTGCCGACGCCCAGAATATCAGCCGGATTTCCGTGCTGAGGTGTGGCGCCCGGCGCGACTGGGTTTTCACTGCGGTATTGAAGATATTCCGGATCCAGCAGTTGTTGAACCGGCACTGTGACATGATCCGGGTCACCAAAGTAATAATCCCGGTCGGCATAGGCCAGTCGCTGGGCATCGACAAATGCCTTGATCTGCTCTTCCTGACTGGGGTTTTCCGGGAGCAACTGATCGTATAGATTGGTGATCATGATCTGCATGGCACCGGAAGAGGGCGGAGTAGCTGAGCAGATGTTAAGCAAGCGCCAGGTGCCGCAGATAGCGGCGCGCTCCACAGCACGGTAACCCGAGATGTCGTCCACAGTCATGCTGCCGCCATTTTCGCCGGCCTGGGCGGATGCTGCCATGGCCCTGGCAATCTCACCCTCGTAGAAAGCACTCGGTCCTTCGGCAGCAACCCGTTGCAAGGTGTTGGCATAGTCGGGATTGCGTAGCATGCTGCCCGCCTGCACCGGCTCACCGTTGGGGTAAAAGTACTCCGCAGCGCCGGGATTTTCATCCAGTTGAGAAATCTGAGCCATTTGCGGCAAGTAACCAGCCATTTTCGCCGTCACCTCAAAACCATCGCTGGCCAGGCGGATGGCGGGTTCAAACAGGGTGGCCCAGGGCAATTTGCCGTAGTTGTCATGTGCCAGTTTGTATAATGCAATGGCCCCGGGCACGCCGATGGCATTGCCACTTTGCCAGGCGTCCAGGAACCCCCCGGGCTGACCGTCGCGCATGAACATATCTGGCGTGGCGCCGCTGGGCGCAGTTTCCCGGCCGTCCAGAAAGCGTACATTCTGTGTTGTCTGTTCGTAGACCACCATAAAACCACCGCCACCCAGGCCCGAACTTTCCGGTTCGACCAGACCCAGCACCGCATGGGCGGCGATGGCTGCATCCACGGCATGTCCGCCTTGCGCCAGCATCTGTATGGCAGCATCAGTAGCGTCAGGGTTGGCCACAGCTGCCATGTAACCCAGTGACCAGGCATTGCTGCCAGCAGGATCCGGGGCGTCAGCCATATCAGGCACGGAGGTTGGGGTCGCAGTTGGGTCGGCAGGGTCCGAGCAGGCGGCGAGTATCGCCAGACTCAGAAGGGCAGCAGGGAATCTCATGACAGGGGGCTTCCGGTAGCAGTAAATGATTCAGTATGCTTGGGAGCATATAGCCGTTTTGCCCCGTGCACAACCGGGTTACAACCCCGGTTACAAGTGAACCACAACACAAGTACACTGTGTATCACAGCGTTGCCGGAATGCGATGCGCGACAAGTGGGAGTGGCGTATGAATGTGGATACCGTGATCGTGGGGGCCGGCACTGCCGGATTGGCAGCGCTGCGCGAGGTCAGGCGCTACACGGAGGATTTTCTGCTGATCAATGATGGTCACTGGGGCACGACCTGTGCTGCAGTTGGCTGCATGCCTTCCAAAGCGCTGATCGAGGTAGCCAATGCCTTTCATCAGCGAAAACTGTTTCCACAGTTCGGGCTGCGCGGGGCGGATACTCTGGAGGCTGATTTGCCGGCTGTGCTGGCGCATGTGCGCAGATTGCGCGACGGATTTGTTGCCGGGCCTGAATCGTTGCCGAATGAACTGGGTAAGCGCGCAGTACAGGGACGCGCCCGTCTGCAGGGACCTGGCTGCATTGAGGTCAACGGGCAGAAAATCCATGCCCGCGCCATTATTCTGGCCCCTGGCAGCCGTCCGGTGGTGCCCAAGGCCTGGCAATCTTTTGGTAACCGGGTACTGACCACCGATTCGCTATTCGAACAGGATGATCTGCCACAGCGGATTGCTGTTGTTGGCATGGGTGCCATTGGTGTGGAAATAGCCCAGGCACTGGTCAGACTTGGCAAGACTGTGGCTGGTTTTGACAACAGCGACCGGCTGGCCGGCATCGGTGATGATGAGGTGCTGGCGGCATTCCGGCCATTGCTGGAGCGCGAGATGACCCTGTACCTGGGCGGATCAGCGGAGCTGGTAATGACCGACGGCAGCATCCGCGTCACCGGCGCGGCTGGGGAGTTTGAAGCGGATGCGGTGCTGGCGGCCATGGGACGACGTCCCAATATAGATGGACTGGGGCTGGAGACGCTGGGCGTACCATTGGATGACAAAGGCATGCCGGACATTGATCCGACGACCTTGCGGATAGGCGAGTCCTCAGTGTTTCTGGCGGGGGACGCCAACGCCCGTCGGCCCCTGCTGCATGAAGCGGCCGACGAGGGATACATAGCCAGCCAGTTCGCCACACCCGGGGCAGAACCGCATGGGTTCTGTCGACGCACGCCGCTGTCAGTCGTGTTTTGTTCACCGCAAGTGGCGCATGTAGGCCGGTCGTTGGCTGATCTGCCCGCAGACACCCGGGTCACGGGCTCGGCTGATTTTTCCCGGCAAGGCCGTGTGCGAATTACCGGCAAGGCTGCGGGGATACTCAAGATTCATGCGGAGGCAAACAGCGGCAAATTGCTGGCGGCGGATATGTGCATACCCGACGCTGAACACCTGGCTCATCTGCTGGCACTGGCGATAGAGCAGGACATGACTGTGCAGCAGGTTCTGGCCATGCCGTTCTATCACCCGGTGGTAGAGGAAGGCCTGCGCAGCGCGTTGCGTGATCTGGCGAAAAAGCTGCCGAACAGGGGGCAGTCCGACTTGTCGCGCTGCCCCAATATCGGTTTTGATGCGCTGGATTAGCTGTTCTCTATGCGGAAGCCGATTTTCAGTGTCACCTGGAAATGCCCAACATCACCGTCGACAATATGGCCACGCGTTTCCGTGACCTCAAACCATTCCAGGTTCCTGGTGGTTTTGTTGGCCTGTTTGATGGCATTGCGGATGGCATCGTCAATACTCTGGGTAGACGAGCCGACTATTTCGATTTTTTTGTAGGTGTGATGATCAGACATGGTGGACTCCTTACTGCTGAGAGTGAGTTGTCACCGTAACATATTCTGTCAGGGCTTTCAGGCGCCACGCCCCGGTCGGCTTCCCGACCGGAGCGGACGTCAGTATACGCCCAGGCTGCGCAGATAGTCTTCGTAGTTACCTTTGAAGTCGACCAGGCCCCCCGGCTGCATATCAATGATACGCGTTGCCAGTGAGGTCACAAATTCCCGGTCATGGCTGACAAAGATCAGCGTGCCGGGATAGTTCTCCAGCGCCAGGTTGAGTGCTTCAATGGACTCCATGTCCAGGTGGTTGGTGGGTTCATCCATCAGCAATACATTGGGATTGATCAGGCTGAATTTGCCGAACATCATGCGTGCCTTCTCACCACCTGACAACACCGGCAGGGTCTTGTTGACATCGTCATTGGAGAACAGCATACGACCCAGTGCTGAGCGCACCAGTTGCTGATCGCCCTTGGTCCATTGTTTCATCCAGTCAAACAGCGTGATTTCCTCGACGAACTCGGCACTGTGATCCTGGGCAAAATAACCGATGTCGGCTTGCTCGGCCCATTTCAGCTTGCCGCCGTCCAGTGCTACCTCATTCATCAGGCAGCGCAGCAGTGTGGTCTTTCCGGCACCGTTGGGGCCGATAATGGCAACGCGTTCCCCAGCCTCGATTTGCAGGCTGAGTTTGTTAAACAGTTCGGTGTCGTAAGCTTTGCTGGCGTTTTCCATGATCAACGCCTGGCGGTGCAGCTTTTTGTTTTCCACAAAGCGGATATAAGGACTGACACGGCTGGAAGGTTTGACATCTTCCAGCTGGATTTTTTCGATCTGGCGCGCACGTGATGTGGCCTGCTTGGCCTTCGACGCGTTGGCCGAAAAGCGGCTGACAAAGGCCTGCAGTTCAGAGATCTGTGACTTCTTCTTGGCGTTTTCATTCAGCAGTCGTTCGCGCGCCTGCGTTGAGGCAATCATGAAATCATCGTAATTGCCAGGGTAGAGTCGCAACTCACCGTAGTCCATGTCAGCGATATTGGTACACACCGCGTTCAGGAAGTGACGATCATGGGAAATGATGATGATGGTGCTGTTGCGCTGATTAAGCACATTCTCCAGCCAGCGGATGGTATTGATGTCCAGGTTGTTGGTCGGTTCGTCCAGCAGCAACACATCAGGATCGGAAAACAGCGCCTGTGCCAGCAGCACGCGCAGTTTCCAGCCCGGGGCAATCGCGCTCATCGGGCCTTCATGTTGCTCCAGGGGAATATCCAGGCCCAGCAACAGCTCACTGGCACGTGACTCAGCGGTATAACCGTCCATCTCGGCAAAGGGCTCTTCCAGTTCCGCCACGGCCATGCCGTCGGCTTCACTCATCTCTTCCAGACCATAGATGCGATCGCGCTCTGACTTGACCTTCCACAAGGCCTCATGGCCCATGATGACCGTGTCAATGACCGAGTACTTCTCATAGGCGAACTGATCCTGGCGCAGTTTGCCCAGGCGCACATCCGGTTCCAGCATGACCTGACCACTGGTAGGTACCAGATCGCCCCCCAGTATTTTCATGAAGGTGGACTTGCCGCAGCCGTTGGCGCCGATCAGGCCGTAGCGCTTACCCTGGGCGAATTTGACGGACACGTTTTCGAACAGTGGCTTGGCGCCGAACTGCATGGTGAGGTTGGCGGTGGAAATCAAAATGGACTCTGTACTGAAGGAACGAAAATGAAGGCGCGCATCCTAACAGAAACCGCGCCCCAGAGCACCTTACGTCTCCGTTTTTATCAGGACAGCGCACGCGCGCCGACATGGCGGAGCAGGACTTACAGATTACGGCGCCAGTCCACTGTCGCAATCCAGTCTCTTAATGTCAGCAGATCAGGGTGCAGGGCGCGCAGCATGCTCAGGTCTGCCTGCCAGCCGCCATGAGGATCCGCGTTGTTCCAGCGGAACTGGGTAACCAGAGACTTGCCAATCTTGTAGCAGCCGCAGTTGTCAGTCAGCTCGGCGTACCCGGCGATCAGGCGTTGCAGCAAAGAGGGCAGGTAGCGGTAGGTGACCGGGCGCTGCAGTGCTTCCGACAGCGCCGCGGCGAACTCTGTCAGGGTAAACTGGTCGCTGGCCAGTTCAGTTCCCCTGTATTGCCAGGCTTCTGCTTGCTGGAACGCCAACGCCACAAAATGCGCGAGATCCTGCATGGCGATCATCTGGAAGGGTTTCTCTGCAGTGATACCGAATGGCAATACGCCGCGAGTGACAATGTTGTTTCGAAACCGGTGGGAAATGAAATTTTCCAGGAAAGTAACAGGCCGAAGGATCGTCCAGGGAATGGTGGATTGACGCAGTGTTTCCTCAATGGCGCGTTTGCTGTCGAAGTGGCTGATATTCAGGCCAGCGGTGCGGTCGGTGCCACCGACAGAGCTGAACACCAGGTGTTTTATGTTCGCCTGCTCAGCGGCGGCAATCAGGTTTTTGCCATGTTGTATCTCTATATGTAAGCCGTGCTCCCAGAATTCGGTTACCCCGAAGACGCCATAGGCGCCTGACATCGCACGTATCAGGGAGGCAGGATCGCCGAGGTCGCCCCGAACCAGGCCGGCGCCCTCGTGTTGCAGCCGCCTGGCTTGTGCACTCTCTGGGTGGCGTGTCAGGGCCCGGACCGGCCAGCCCTTGGACATAAGCGCTCTGGCCACCGCACCTCCCTGGCGTCCGGTAGCGCCGCATACAAGAATCGGGCATTTCTGATTGTCTGGCATACGCAAAATCCTGTATTGTCTGTTGTGTCAGACCAGCTTAATCAACAACCACCAAGGTCCACATGAACAATCCTGCTGACTTGATTGCCCCCTGGCGAGGCGAAATGGCTGTGGCTGAGCTGGCAGCCGTCTATCGTGGTTCGGGCGGTGCCAACAGCTGGCAGCGGCAGCCTGCTCACAAAATCGTGGGGGGCTGTCGGGTCGTATTGGCGGACCGGATCCTTGATGCCCATCGCTGGCCAGTCGTGTTGCCAGCGTCAACTCCGCATCGACTGGTTGCTGTCAGTCAGCCGTTGACCATGATGTTCCTGGATAGCAGGCGATATCAGTGCAATGAGGCTGTGCGTCTGGCTGACAGCTGGCGGACCCGGCGGCTACATTTGGCGTCGGCCGCAACGCTGCTGGAAGATATTGTGTCGATCCCGCCGCGGGTGCTGGACGAGCGTTTGCCAATAGTACTAAGGCATTTTCACGATGGAGACAGTTTGCCGGTTTCGGCAAGTCAGGTCGGTTTGTCTGCCAGTCGGGCTTCCCATCTTTTTACTGAGCAATTGGATGCGTCGGTACAGGACTGGCGGCACTGGATTCGTTTACGCAGGGCGATTGATCTGATGGCCGGAGATTCCGATGTCACGCAGTCAGCGCATGACAGTGGTTTTGCCGATGCGTCTCATTTCTGGCGAATCTGTCGAAACATGTTGGGACTGAGGCCCAGCGTACTCAAGCAAATTCGGTTGACCAATCTGGCTCCGGCGGGGGCGTCCTGTCTGTGATAAAAGTTCGATATAGTCGCTTCAGCGGCCAAAGGCGCTGCGCTGGGCAACTGGCGAGGTCTAATTTTTAGAGGCGAGCAAACCCATGCAAAAAATTCTGTTTTCACGCGCGGTCGGCGCCATCACTGTTTCAGCTGGGTTATTGATGCTCAGTGCATGCCAATCCCGGCACAATGATCCGGCACCGGAGCTTGTTGCCAAAGGGCAGGCAATCAGTGAGCAGTTTGTTGCCACCTTGCAGCCAACGTTGCAGGCCGCGATGCAGACAGGAGGTCCGGTCAATGCCATTCAGGTGTGTGCTGTCGAGGCGCCGCGCATTGCAGCTGATCTGTCGGCGTCGTCAGGCTGGACCGTGAACCGGGTTAGCCTGCGCGCCCGCAATCAGCGTAGTGCCGTCCCCGACAGTTGGGAGGCAGAGGTACTGGCTGATTTTGATCGGCGCCAGCTTGCCGGCGAGCCAGTGGGCCAGCTGAACACTGCAGAGATTGTAGGCGACGAGTTTCGTTATATGCAGGCCCAGGCAGCTGGTGCTTTGTGTCTTACCTGTCACGGCGCCGATATCAGCGCCGACGTACAGGCTGCACTGGATCAGCATTATCCCCAGGACATGGCGACCGGTTACCTGGCTGGGCAAATCCGCGGTGCGATCAGTGTACGGACTGCGCTGGATTGACGCGGGGGCTGTGTCACAGACCCCCGCGGCCCTTTCAGCGTTGTTTGGCCCAGAATTGCACGGCCAGCTCGTGCAGTGACCCGGTAAGGTGAGACACATCGTGGGCACGTGACCGGTTGGTCTGACCACTTTCGACATTTTTCTGTGATGTATCCTGGATGCGGACGATGCTGCGGTTGATCTCCTCGCTGACCATGCTTTGCTCCTCCACCGCTCCGGCTATTTGCATATTCATGTCGGTGATCTCATTGACCCGTTGACCAATGCCTGTCAGTGCCTCGGCAGCTTGCCGGGCCTGATCGACAGTTGCCCGTGTTTGGCTGTTGCTTCTTTCCATGACGGTTACAGCGGATTTGGCAGCATCCTGCAGTACGGTGATCATGTCCTGGATATCAGCTGTGGATTGCTGCGTGCGTGCCGCAAGGCTGCGCACCTCGTCGGCAACAACAGCAAATCCGCGTCCCTGCTCACCGGCACGGGCCGCTTCGATGGCGGCATTGAGTGCCAGCAGATTGGTCTGATCGGCGATCGCCCGAATCACATCAAGCACTTTTGATATGTCCACACTGTTGGTCTCCAGCTGGTTAATCACGCTGGTTGCCTGTGTTATTTCATTCTCAAGGACGGTGATGGCTTCGCTGGCGGCCGTAACCAGCTGTTGTCCCTTGTTGGTTTCCTGATCGGCGTGCTCGGCGGCGGTTGCCGCGTTCTGGGCGTTGCGGGCGACCTCCTGGATACTGGCCACCATCTGATTGACCGCCGTGGCAATCTGTTCGGTTTCAGTCTGCTGATGCCCGGTCAGCTGATTACTGCTGTCAAGTTCGATAAGCAGATCTTCAGCGAGTTTCTTCAACATACGTGAGGCGTCACCGATGCGACCGATAACAGCTCCGGTTTCTGCCTGACGCATGCGCAGGGCAAAATCGATCTGGCCGATTTCATCGCTGCGACCGGTATACAACAGTTGACTGATCGGATTTTCGGCGATATCCGCAGCCACTTTGGCCAGTTTTCTTAGCGGGGCAAGACTCAGGTAAATACCGGCAAAGCTGAACGCAATACTGACCGTGGCAACCAGTGCTGCGCCAGCTAATCCGATGTTGGTAAATGGAACGGCTAATAGGAAAGCTGCCGTTGTTGCCGCGATAATGACCAGGAACATCTTGATCTGGATGCTGGGGCGATAGTGGCCCGGCATTGGGGAGCTGTTGCTGCGCAGTTTTTCGTAGAGCAACTCTGCGGCACGCTCATGTTCCAGTGCGGGCTTCGTGCGCACCGATTGATATTCGACGACCGTGCCATCTTTCTGGATAGGTGTAACATAAGCGCTGACCCAGTAGTGGTCACCATTCTTGCATCGGTTCTTGACCAAACCCATCCAGGAACGGCCTTTTTTCAGCGTGGCCCACATGTGTTCAAATGCTGCCGGTGGCATGTCCGGGTGGCGCACGATATTGTGAGGCTGCTTGATCAGCTCGTGTTCCTCAAAACCACTGATCTCGATAAAATCGGGATTGACATAAGTGATGTGACTTTGTGTGTTGGTCGTCGACAGGATGTTTGCGTTCTGAGGCAATTCTATCTGTCGACCGGTTACTGGCAGGTTTTTACGCATGAATAATCCTCATTACTGGTACGTTATTGAATTATTGTGGTGGTGGCATTGGTGCCAGTATGCATTGTCACTAGGCATGTTCATCGGCGCCTGGAATAAATGTTTAGCTAAGCAGAGGCAAATAATCCTATCCTGACAGACCGCCGGGGTTGCCTGTAGCCGCCGGCGGCCAAGGCTCGGAAAATGCCTAGTGATTGTAGGTAAAGGACTACAAGGAATCAGGTAATTAAATGATCCATATCAAAATCCGTAAATGACGATTGCAATAGCATTCCCTGGATCCGGATAATATTGCTCTGGAGCAATGATGGTTTTGTCAGCAGCCAGAACCATTCGTGCTGTTTCGCGAACCTACTTCATGAAGTAGCCGGGGTGGTTACCAGGATGAGAGTCACTATTACAATCGGCTTTATCGTATTGTTCACCGCCTGTGTGATGTTGAGCGGTTCGCTGCTGTCATTACTGGATCATACCGACTCTTTGCCCGACGCGATGTGGAAGATCGGACAACACGTTGCCCTGGCAATGCTGGGTCTGGCGGTGATGCTTTGCGGTCGACAGAGATTTACGGTTTTCACCCGCTTAATGTATCTGCTGGCATTCAGCCTGGCGGCGGTCGCTCTGATTTCGTGGCTGGCGCTTGATGGCGAGTGGCAGGGACGAGTGTCACAGTTTGCCGTGGTCATCGTCCTGCTGATAGCGATCTCCGCATTGCTGTTTTACGGATCGGCATTTCCGGTATTTGTGATGGGTACTCTGGGCATCGGAATGGCGACTGCCTTGGCGCTGTTTGGTTTTATCTCACACCTGTCTGCTCTGACCCTTTTTTCCGCCACTACCCCGGAAGGGTCCATGTCGAGCCTGATAAATTTCCTTCTGCTCACTCTGCTTGCACTGGCTCATGGGTATGGAGTGTTGAAGAACCCGGTCTTCCGGGATTGGCAGATCAGACATCCCGGCCAAAGTGTTTTTGTCGACGTAATGATCCTTTTGAGCTTTTTGTTCGTAATTGCGCTTGGCTGTATCGGAGAGGTTGTAGTACGGGAATATATTTTCATCGCATACACGCTCCTGTTGTTCTTTTTTTCGTTGGGATTGCTGGTAATCTACCGGCCGATTGTCACGCTGGTAAATCACAAGGCGGCGATCGAACAGGTTTTGCGTGCACGTGAATCGGCACTCGAACAGGCGCAGTCGCAAGCGAAACTGGGGAGTTGGCGGATCACGTTGCCGGATGGTGAGCTGGAATGGTCAGCTGAGAGCTATCGTATTTTCGGAATATCACCGGTGCAGCCAATCACTTTCGAAAAATTTATCGCGGCCATTTATCCGGACGACCGTGAATATGTCCGAAAGTGCTGGCAGCAGGCAATGGCCGGGGCGAACTACGATATCGAGCACAGGATAGTTTGCAACGGCGATGTGAAATGGGTGCGGGAGAGAGCAGATCTTGAATTCGACGAGAACAGCAAATTGATCGGTGGTGTTGGTACCGTGCAGGATATAACCCAACTAAAGACCAAAGAAGCGCAGCTGCGTGACTCGCGTGACCAGCTGCGCATGCTGGCAGCACACAACGAAGATATCCGCGAGCACGAAAGGGCGAGTATTGCCCGGGAATTGCATGACGAGATGGGTCAGCAATTGACTGTGCTGCGACTGGATGCCGCACTGATCGAAAAGCGCGCGCGTCAGCTGGACCCGGCGCTGACAGATATGCTGAGCGGGATGAAAGCAGGAGTTGATGCAGCTATCAGTGCCATGCGCGACGTTGCGAGCTGCCTGCGTCCACTGGCCCTGGATGCGGGACTGATGTCGGCTGTGGACTGGTTGCTGGAAAGCTATCGCCAGCGCACCGACCTGTGTTGTGACCTGATTCTGGATGGATCGGACGCCCAGCTTGACGCCGGACGAACCACAACTGCTTTTCGGGTGCTTCAGGAGTCTCTGACAAACGTTGTCAGGCATGCCAATGCCACCCGGCTGAGTGTTCGTGTCAGCGTCACGCCAAGCGAGCTACTGCTCAGCGTGAGCGACAACGGTACAGGTTTTAATCCGGCCACCGTCAGCTCGACGCGGCGTTTCGGACTGATGGGCATCAGGGAGCGAGTGCTGGTTTACGGTGGAACTACCACCATAGACAGTGAACCGGGGCGGGGAACGACACTAAGCGTCATCATCCCTCTTGATAGAACGGCTGAGATACAGGAAAAAAATTGATGATTCGCGTTCTGATTGCTGATGACCACGCTATTGTCCGGCAAGGGCTGTGCCGTGTACTTGCTCTGACGTCAGACATCGTGTCGGCAGGAGAGGTGTCAGATGGTTGGCAATTGCTGGACACCCTGAAGACCACCGATACTGATTTATTGCTACTGGATATGAGTATGCCGGGTCCCTGTGGTGTCGACCTGATCAGAATGCTGAGCGAACAATGGCCAGCGCTGCCGGTGCTGGTTTTCTCGATGTATGGGGATAGTCATCTTGCCGCCAACGCCATAAAAGCAGGCGCCCGGGGGTATATCACCAAGGATAGCGATCCTGACATGATCATTTCCGCCATTCGCCACTGCGCTGCGGGTGGTCATTATCTGCACCCTTCTCTGGGTGCCAGGATCATGCTTGAGGATCGTCAGGAGCGAACAGAAGAATTGCATCAGAAGCTGTCCGGGCGTGAGCATCAGGTTTTTCTGTTACTGGTAGGTGGTCTGCCGTTGAGTGTCATAGGCGAGAAGCTGCACATCTCCCCTAAAACCGTCAGTACTCACAAGTTTCGTATTATGCAGAAACTCAATATGAAATCGATTAGCGACCTTGTGCGTTATGCTGTGAAGCATCAATTGCTGGATCACTAGGCAGGAGGCTGCTGTAGGAATTCACTGACAATAGAATAAGTGGCAACTTATAGTCGCTTGCCGTGATCGATGATTTAATCGATGGAGGTCTTAACGGAATATCGAGGCTTCTTTATTGCCCGGTGATTTCGATGATGTGGCGTATGGGTTGAGTAGAGGGCTGAGTGAATGACTTGGGTCGACGATAATGAAAACAAGATCAGATCTGTCATTTTTAGTGTGGGTTGCATTGCGGCGATCCTGAGCATCCCGCTATGGGGTGTTATTTTCGGCATGGATACACATCCTGTCATCGATGTACAACTTTATAATACTTTTCACTCATCTATCGAACTGTTCTCCGTTGTTGTTGCGGCAAGTATTTTTATTGTGGGTTGGCACATTCTCGACGAAAGTCGTCCGCGCGCTTCGGTACTGCTGGCCTGCGGCTTCCTGGCGGTAGCCATGTTTGACGCGGCGCATCTGCTTTCCTCCCGGGATATGCCAGATTTTTTCACCACTAATTCGACGGAAAAGTCCGTGCTGTTCTGGGTTTTTGCCCGGGTGTCAGCAGCAACTGCTCTACTGGTTTATGTGCTATCTCCACAGCAGCGTTTAACCTCCAATACGCCACTGCGCCACGGTTATCTTGTAGCCACGTTATTGCTTGTGACGGGCATATTCTGGCTCGTGCTGTCTCATCCACAGGTGTTACCCGTCGGTGTTGCTGCTGACAATGGACTGACCGTTTTCAGTCTGTCGACAGAGGTATTTGTATTCACTTTTCTGCTGGTGACGCTGCTGATTATCTGGCGTCGATCCCGTCAGCTGAAAGTGCATAGCAAGCCGACGCTGGTGCTTGCAGTGTTGTTAATGACCATAGGCGAGGGCTTCTTTCTGCTGTCTTTGAACATGGATGAGTTGAGCTATCTGATCGGACATATTTACAAGGCATTGGCCTATATCTATCTGTACCGGGCGATGTTTCTGGACAGTGTGCGTTTACCAGTGAAGCGGCTCATGGAGGCGCACCAGGAAATAAAAGGTTACGCCCGGCAGAATGATGAATTGCTGGAGCATGCTCCGGATGGCATTGTTGGCGTCAATCAGCATGGCCAGATTACTTTCGTCAATAATAAACTCGAGGAAATGTTTGGGTATCGCCGGAACGAACTGGTTGGCGCACCGGTGGAAATGTTGTTGCCAATGTCGGCGCGTGCCCGACATACACAGTTGCGTGAGGACTATCAACGGAAACCAGTAGGGCGACCCATGTCCACCACCACCGGGCTTTCCGGTCGGCACAAACAAGGCGGAGAAATCCCTGTTGATATTTCGCTGGGCTCACACCAGGGAGAAAACGGCGTACAGATCACTGCCTTCATCAGGGATGTCTCCGAGCGTAAGCGTTTAGAGGATGAGATGCGTCACCGCGCGACCCACGATGCCCTAACGGGATTGCCGAATCGGACCTTGTTGCAGGATCGCCTTGATCTCGCACTGATACATGCCCGACGTTACCACAGTGGCTGCGCACTGCTTATGGTTGACCTTGATAACTTCAAGGAGGTCAACGATGGCTGGGGCCATTCCATGGGAGACAGAGTCCTGATCATGGCCGCGAAACGCATCAGTCGGGCATTGCGCGAAGGCGATACGGTTGCGCGCTTCGGCGGGGATGAGTTTGTGGTGCTGGTAACCGGCCGACACTCGCTGGAGTCGGTCAAGGCGATCGCCGATAAAATTATGAATGCCTTGAGAAATGTGTTCATTGTTGGCGGTCATCAATTCCACGTCAGTGCCAGTATCGGGGTGGCAAATTTTCCCCAGCATGCACAGGATGCCGAAACCCTGATGAGCAACGCGGATATCGCGATGTACAAAGCCAAGCTGATGGGACGCAGCGCCGTGTGCATGTTTGATGACAGTATGGGGCTTCATCAGCAGGAGTCACAAAAACTCAAAACCTGGTTAAATGAAGCAATGGAAAAGGAGCAGTTGCAACTGTATTACCAGCCCCAGTACAGCGTAGCTGACGGCAGTATCGTCGGATTTGAAGCGTTACTGAGGTGGCGCCACCCTGAAATGGGCTGGATATCCCCGAACCTGTTTATACCGGTTGCCGAGGCCAGTGGCTTGATCATTCCACTCACTGACTGGGTGCTGGAGACCGCCGCCGCGCAGATTCGGACATGGTCTGACCGTGGCGTCCCCGCACGGATATCGGTGAATGTCTCCGCGCTGCATTTCCGGCAACACGATGTGCTGTTGGCGTCCGTGCGCAGAATTGTCGAGCTTTATGGTTTCCAGCCGTTATTGTTGGGGCTGGAAATTACGGAGACGGCGCTTATGGATGACTCTGACCTTGTCATCAGCACGCTGCGTCAATTGGTGACTTTGGGCGTGCATATGTCAATCGACGACTTTGGTACCGGATATTCCTCTCTGGCATCATTGCAGTTATTTCCATTGCACACGCTAAAGATCGATGGCAGCTTCATGCGAGATCTTCATGATAATACCCGTAGTGCAGCTCTGGTCTCGGGTTTGATCAATCTGGCCAAAAGTCTCGACCTGGAGATACTCGCGGAAGGTGTGGAAACTGCAGAACAACTGGATATTCTACGGTTGAACAGATGTGATGTGATACAAGGCTGGTTGATGAATCCAGCGATGACCAGTGCTGATTGCACTGCATTGCTGACAGGAGCGCCTCATGTCGAGCAGTTGGACTGCCCCCTGTCAGGGCAGGACAGTGAAAAAGCCTCCGGATAACAGGTTTCGCCTGACGCCGGTGTCAAATTCTATTGACAAAAGGTATGGTTGGTATTGTTCAATGTGCCACACAGACCGGAGGTTGCCATGCGAGTTACAGAGGGTGGAGACACAGGCAGGCGCGTCCTGCGTCATTTCCTGCCCGATATGGTGTACGGTGCCAATGACGGACTGATCACCACCTTCGCTATCGTTGCCGGTGTCACCGGTGCCGGTCTGTCGATGACGGTGGTATTGATCCTTGGGTTCTCCTCGTTGTTGGCCGATGGTTTCTCCATGGCCACCAGCAATTACCTGGCGGAGCGTACGCCGGCCGGTGACGAGACTCAGACTGCTCGCAGGCATGCTGCACGCCATGCACTGGTCACATTTCTTGGCTTTGTAATACCTGGCATTGTCCCGCTGATGGCTTATCTGCTGCCGATCACCGGCGATTACCGCTTTGTGTTGGCCGCTGTCATGACCCTGGTGATGCTGTTTGTCATCGGCGTTGGCCGGGGCCTGGCGACGGGACTGCCAGCGCTCAGGGCGGGGCTGGAAATGTTGCTGGTCGGCGCCCTGGCTGCGGGCGTAGCGTATGGCGTGGGGGCGTTGGGTGCTTTGCTGGTCAGCGGTGGGTTGACCGTTTAATCAACCCACCGTGGAGCGACGCATGATCAGCCTGCTACGGGTTTGACCAGCAGTTCATGGCCTTTCAGCATGCCGTGCCAGTACAGTGGTGGCAACATGCTCTTTTTCATGTGCCAGGCCAGTGCGGTGGGTTTGGTACCGTCGAGCATCCACACGGGCAATGTCGGGCTTAGTTTGCCACCATAGGCAAATTCGGCCAGCACAATTTTGCCACGTTCGACGGTCAGGGGGCAGGAGCCATAACCGTCATATTTGCACAGAGCTGATTGCCCGTTGATATCGGCGACGATGTTGGCCGCGACAATGGGTGCCTGCTTACGCACGGCGGCGGCAGTCTTGGCATTGGGAGTATTGGTGGCGTCCCCCAGCCCCCAGATATTGGTATAGCGGGTGTGTTTCAGGGTACCGGGATCCACATCTACCCAGCCGGCGGCATCGGCCAGCGGACTGTTGCGGATAAAGTCGGGCGCTGTCTGTGGCGGGCATACATGCAGCATGTCGAAATCGGTTTCGACGGTTTTTACAGTGCCATCCGCGGATGCGGTTTCGAACCAGGCCAGTTTGCGGTCGCCGTCAACCTTGACCAGCTTATGGGAATAGTGAACCTTGGCCTTGTACCGGTCGATGTATGTCTGCAGTGCCGGGACGTACTCTTTGACGCCAAACAGCACGGCGCCGGCGTTGTAGAACTCAATCTGGACATCATCAATCATACCATTGCTGAACCAGTGATCACCGGACAGGTACAGCACCTTTTGCGGGGCCCCCGCGCACTTTATCGGCATAGGAGGTTGTGTGAAAACAGCCTTGCCATGTTTCATTTTTTTGACCAGCTCCCAGGTGTACGGCGCCAGGTCAGCGCGATAGTTGGAGGTCACGCCATTGCGTCCCAGTGTCTCGGACAGACCTTCAATACCTTCCCAATTCAACTTGAGACCAGGGCATACAATCAATCGCTGATACGCTATGTGCGTGCCATCTTCAAGTGCCACGACGTTATCGTCAGGCTTAAATTCAGCGGCAGCCGCGCGTATCCAGGTGACGCCCTTGGGTATCAGTGATTGCATCGGGCGTTTGACTTCATCGCTGTTGAATATGCCAGCGCCAATCATGGTGAAGCCGGGTTGATAATAATGCGTCTCGGCAGGATCAATAAGCGCCATGCGCAGGCCACGATCTCGTGACAAAAGGCTGGCAGCTACTGATATGCCGGCGGCACCGGCGCCAACTATTACAATATCGTATTGGGTTTCATGGGGGTTCATGGTTATGAGCTCCTGTATTTTTGGATTATCGAGTCATTAAAGTGCATTGACCGGTACCTTCAGGTACACGATGTCGTTGTCTTCGGCTGGCGGGAAGTGACCGGCGCGCATGTTGACCTGCAGCGATGGCAGAATCAGGACGGGCATCTCCAGTGTCGCATCGCGCGCTTCGCGCATGGCCACGAATTCGTCCTCGCTGATGCCGTCATGGACATGGATGTTGTTTGCACGCTCATCAGCTACTGTCGTGATGTATTCAACTTCCCGGCCATCGGGCTGATAGTCATGGCACATGAACAGGCGCGTGTCATTCGGCAGGCTGAGCAGTTTTCGAACGGAGCGATACAGTGTGCGCGCGTCGCCACCTGGGAAGTCAGCTCTGGCAGTGCCACCATCGGGCATGAACAGCGTGTCACCCACGAAGGCTGCATCGCCGATCAGATGTGTCATGCAGGCCGGGGTATGACCCGGGGTGTGGATGGCCTTGCCGGTCAGGGCGCCGATCTGATAGGTTTCTCCGTCTTCGAACAAATGGTCGAATTGTGATCCGTCACGGGCGAACTCGGTACCGGCGTTAAACACTTTGCCGAACACGTTCTGCACGGTGGTGATATGAGAGCCGATGCCCAGTTTGCCGCCGAGTTTTTCCTGGATATAGGGTGCAGCGGACAGATGGTCGGCATGCACATGCGTTTCAATCAGCCACACCAACTCTAACTGGTGTTTCTGTATGTGGCTGATTATCTCATCAGCCGATGCATTGCTGGTACGGCCCGAGTTGTAGTCCAGGTTGAGTACCGAGTCGATTACCGCGCATGCAGATGACCTGGGATCCTTGACTATGTAGGAAAAGGTTGCTGTTTGTTTGTCAAAAAACGGAAACACGTCAGGTTTGATTATCGGGTCCATAGTTCGATTCCTCTGTCAGTTGGTCATTCGTATGTGAGTGAATTTGCCTTGCCGGAAAATATGCGATAAACAAAAAATGTGTAGACGATAATCATGGGTAGCACTACCGCAGTACCCCAAAAAGTGAAGAGCAGGGATTTGCTGCTGGCGGCAGATTCCCAGATAGTCATCTGGCCGATGATTATGTCCGGAAGAATGCTGTATGCCAGACCCAGTGCGGCGAGCAAACAGAGCATGATCAATCCTGTGTAGAGTAGCCACTCTTTGCCGTCCCGCAGGGCCTTCTGGTCAAACAGCAGCCACAGCAGGCTGGCGAATGTTACGGTACTGAGAAGTGGAATCGGCAGCAGTTTCAGGCCGTCGGGGTAACTGAACCATTTGTCCGCTATTGTCTGACTGACCAACGGTGTGGCAATGGACACCAAAAGCAATGCCGCGCCCATGGGCAGGATGGACTTTTGTGCCCAGCGCAACGCCTTGTCGAAGAGCACACCTTCGGTTTTTATCAGCAGCCAGGCTGCACCCAACAGAATGTAGAGCGCCGGCAATGTCACTGCAATCAGCACCGAGAACAGCGAGCTGATCGCGGTGAGGCCCAATCCGGTAATGTAGGCGCCCAACATCCATCCTTGTGCCACCGCAGTGATCAGTGAACCGGTGGCAAAGATGGCGTTCCACATGTCCTTTTTTTGGGCTATGGCCTTGGCGCGGAAATCAAAGGCAATACCACGCAGTATCAAGCCCATCAGCATCACAGTGACGGGAATATACATGAAGGTCAGAATTTGTCCGTGGGCCTGTGGGAAGGCGATAAGCAGTATGCCAATGCCTAGCACGATCCAGGTTTCATTGGCGTCCCAGAACGGACCAATGGCAGCGATCATGATGTCTTTTTCATGGTCATCAGCAAAGGGCAGCAACAGACCGATGCCAAGATCGTAGCCGTCCAGCACGACATAGATCAGCAGCGCCAGGCCCATGGCGCTGGCAAAGAACAGGGGTAGCCAGAATTCCAGATCCATATCTATGCTCCTGCTGCCGGCGGCAGATTGGTGACGGGTTCCGGCATCGGCTTCAGATCCAGCAGCGAGGCGGCCTGCTTGGTGGCCATGTAGCGCAAGGTGCCAATATAGGACAGCAGAATGAACAGGTACAGCACCATGTAACCGGTAAACGTGCTCAACATGACACCGCTGGCATGGTCAGCGACAACGTCAGCGCTGGTCAGCAGGCCTTGCACGATCCACGGCTGACGACCGATTTCAGTAACGTACCAGCCGGCGAGCACCGCAACCCAGCCAGAGAACGTCATCCAGGACGCCGCATTGAGTAGCATGGCGCTGGGCTTCTGTTTGCGCCTGAACAGCTCCCAGCCCGCCCACCACGACACCAGGATCATCATCATGCCAACGCCTACCATGACACGGAAGGACCAGAACACAATAGCGACCGGCGGGTGCTCACCTTCAAATTCATTAAGACCTCGCACCTCGCCATTGATGTCATGGGTCAGGATCCAACTGGCGGCGTAGGGTATTTCCAGCGCAAAGCGTGTGGTGCGGGTCGCCTCGTCCGGCATTCCGAAGACCGTAAAGGGAACACCACTATGTGTTTCCCATACGCCTTCAATGGCAGCGATCTTGGCAGGCTGATGTTCCAGGGTATTCAGACCATGCAGGTCGCCGATGACAACCTGTAGTGGAGCGAACAGCATGGTGATCACCACCATGGCTTTAAAAACCTTGGCAGTGCCGGGGCCGTCCACTTTCTGTTTCAGGCGCCAGGCACTGACTCCCATGACCAGGAAAGCAGCGGTCAGCATGGTGGCGGTCATCATGTGCGCCAGTCGATAGGGAAAGGATGGGTTAAAAATGACCGCTGTCCAACTGTCGACATGAAAAACACCGTCCTCAATGATGTAGCCGGCGGGCGTCTGCATCCAAGAGTTCAGGCTCAGTATCCAAAAAGCAGACAGCGAAGTACCGACCGCCACCAGCGCGCAGGACAGCAGGTGGACCTTGTTGGACACCCGGTTTTTGCCAAACAGCATCACGCCGAGGAAGGTTGCTTCCAGAAAAAAGGCGGTCAGTACTTCGTAACCCAGCAGGGGTCCGGAAATGTTGCCGGTTCTCTCCATGAATCCGGGCCAATTGGTACCGAACTGGAAGCTCATGGTTATGCCGGACACGACACCGATGGCAAATGACAGGGCGAAAATCTTTACCCAGAAATGGTATGCATTCTCCCAGTGTTTGTCGCCGGTCATGGTATAGCGCAACCGGAAAAACAGCAGAATCCACGCCATTCCCATGGTGATGGAGGGGAACAGGATATGGAAGCTGATATTGGTAGCAAACTGTGCCCGGGCAAGTATGAACGGATCGACGTCGAACATGATGCTTTCCTGTGCAGCTCTGAATGGGACCGGTTATCGTGCTCTGGTGCCGGCAATCGATAGCCTGTACACACTGCATTGCAGGTGACGTGCCAGAATGGGGTGTTAGCCGAATATATCGATATCCTTTTGTTATCTATAACAAAAAGCTTCCGGTCATGCGGTCGCGGTGTTGATTTGGGGGAGAGCGACGGCGACTTGCCTGTCATTTATGTCAGCATTAATGACAAATATGTCAAGCAGCGTAGTCAGCGTATCTGTATCGGAAACATCTGATCGGCGTTGATGACCGCATCGGCGAGCGTATATTCCTCCAGTTTATGGATAAACGCTTGGGTGGTCGTCTATGTGAGTAATTTCCTTTCGACCAGGACTGCCGTGTTGCGTGGGATGATCGATTTACCCTGGGCCTGCAGGTGCACTTTTGTGAAGGCGGCCCCAAACAACAGAATGAGGGAGGAGTAGTAAACCCACATCAGTATCAGGACCACGGCGCCGGCCGCGCCATAAGTCGAGGCCGGCGCCGTGTAGGCCAGATAGGCGGCGATGCCGTAACGGCCAAGCGAGAATAGCAGGGCAGTAATCACACCGCCGATGATGACCTGTCGCCATCTGAGCACAACATCAGGCAGGACTTTGAAGATGGTGGCAAACAGCAGGGTGACGACCAGAAATGACAGGATCATCTCTCCGACACTGATAAGCGCCTCTACCAACGGCACAAAGCGGGCAGTGAACTCCAGCGTGGCGCGCAGTGCAACGCCCAGCATTAATGAGACCAACAATACGAAACCGATGGCAAGGACGACCATCAGGGAAAAGAATCGCTTTCTGATAAAAATAAATACACTACTGCGACTGGGTTTGGGGCGGACTCCCCACAGCGAATTGAGGGAATACTGCATCTGCGCGAAAACCGTTGTTGCCCCGATCATCAGCGCGGCGATGCCTGCCACGGCGGGGAATACGCCGCTGTTATCGATCCGGGAGTTGGTCACCGCCTCCTGGACCAGCGAGGCAGCCTCGGTACCCATGACATCCTGAAACTGGTCGACAATCTGGCCTTGTGCCGCTTGTTCGCCTAACACCAGGCCAATCACAGCTACCGCAATAATCACCGTCGGTGCCAGCGAAAACAGCGTATAAAACGCTAATGAACCGGCATGATTAAATGCGTTGCACTCTATCCACAGTTTTCCCGAGTCACGGAAAAGTTGCCATCCATATCTCAACTTGTCCAAAGCAGCTCCCTGCGTTTGCTCGCTGAGTTGTGTTCACTGCCGGCATTATGGCGGAACCGTGCCGGCAGTGAGCTGGTTTGGCTTAACTGTCAAGCCTGCGTTCAGGGCACGCGTGCGGCGCGGACTTCGATTTCGATCAGCCAGCCATCCACTACCAGGTCTTCGATTTCAACAAACGAACGCACCGGTTTCATCGGGTTTTCTTCGGTGCCGAAGAACTCGCGGTATGCCTCGTTGAAGCCGTCAAAATCCAGAAAGCCATTATCGTCGGCGACGCCAAATGCGCGAACCTGAATAATGTCTGACATCGACCAGCCCTCGGCTTCCAGCTTTTCCTTGAAACCATTGAAGGTGTCGCGCGTCTGCTGCGCCATGTCACCCCAGGTGCCGTCTTCCAGACGGGCAGCGCCGGCGCCGCTCAGGTACATGAATTCAGCATTGGCGGGCACACGGATCGTCGTGTAAAAATGACGGCCTTCGCCTTTACGCTCGATTTCCTGAGCGCTTGCAAGCGGCGCAGTCACGGCGAGCATGCTGCCGACAACCAGAGCAGCGGGCGCAAAAATACACTTCTTCAATGATTTCATTATAAGTTTTCCTGTGCTGTATTTAGATGTTACGAACGCCCTAAGTCTCGCTAATTGTGCGGATATAATCAAGCACTTGAGCAGCTTTTCGACGTCGACTCAGAGGATCTCGCGCTGCACCTCAACGACGGGCGCGTCAATTTTTTGCGCGATAGCTTTCTCAACCTGGTCAAGCCTCGCAGTCAATTGTTGGGCGCTACCGCCTATGGCAACGATGCTCCAGGTGGCGCTGTCCAGCGCCTCAAAATCGCCGGTTTCGGCCACCGCCAGGTCAGCCTCCTTGCCCCACACGGTGCGCAGGGCATTAAAAACCTTGCGCTTGGCCTTCAGGTCGTCGACCCCGTAGAGTTGGAATTGCAGCGTCACAACGCCGATGTTAGGCGTTATCGAGGATGGGACGGCTTCCCGTTGAGCGAGCAACTTGCGAAACACATCGGACATCAGTGGCTCCTTGCAACGTATATTTGCCTTTCTATTTTCCTTTCTATTTGCCTTTTTATTTGCCTTTAAACATACCGGCCCGGCGCTCGGCAACGGAGTTCACGCCTTCCTGAAAGTCTTCAGTCAGTCGCTGCCAGTCCTGCTCGCGGGCTTCATGGTCGGTAACGGCCTGCAGCATCTCGGTCAGGCCCTGACGCAGGGTGGCGCGCACCGACATGACGGCAAGCGGTGCATTGCCTGCGATTTCCTGCGCCAGCGCAATGGCTTCACTGCGCACCTGGTCAGCGCTGACCAGCATATCCGCCAGACCCCAGTCGCAGGCCTGTTCACCCTTGATGCGGCGGCCGGTATAAAACATCAGAGCGGCTTTTTGCTGGCCTATAATAGCCGGCAACGTATGGGTCAGGCCAAAGCCGGGGTGAAAGCCCAGTTTACTGAAATTGGCGGCAAAACTGGCTTCGGGACAGGTTACCCGGAAATCCGGCACCAGTGCGAGGCCCAGGCCGCCGCCAATGGCAGCGCCGTGGATGGCGCCGACCACCGGCTTTTTGTTGCTGAACAGCCTGACGGCTGCGACATACAGTGGGTTGCGGCCCTTGCCATCAGACTGCTCCAGTACCGACGGGCCGGACGAGAAGTTGGCACCGGCACAAAACGCCTTGCCCTGTGCGGCCAGCACCAAAGCCCGACAGTCGGGATTGGCGTCCAGCGCCTCAAATGCGTCAGCCAGGTCTTCAATCAGCGCAACATCAAAGAAATTGTAGGGAGGCCGCTGTATCTCAACGATCGCCACGTGATTCTCCAGGGTAACGCTGATGTCGCCAAATTGCATAGCTGAATTCCTTTAGGGGTTGATATCCGAGTGTGACGCATGATCCACCTGTTTGACAAACCAGGCCATGAATCGTGCCATGCGCTCCATCCCCGGAACCGAAATCGCGTCAGCAACCTCGCCACTGGTATGGTACAGAGGAGGCGCCTGCATGGTGGTGACAATAGGGACACCGGCTTCGCGATAGCCGCCACCTTCACCGCTGGCCATGGTTGAATTGCCGGACACAAAATTGGTGCCGTAGCGTTGCACACCCTGATCAAACAGGTCCTGCAAAAACCCGGATTCATTGGTGATGCCCGCCACAATCGGGGCCTCGCCAGAGTCGGCAATAAACTCGCGATAACCATCCGGCAGCACGCTGCGGGCGGGCGAGAAATTGCGTTGGGCCACGTGCTCCAGATTAAAAATCAGCACACTACTATCGAAAAGAGTCGGATTCATAAGTACCGCATTGCGTGGGCCGTTCAGGCCGGTAGTATGATGGCCGGCGCTGGCGACCAGTACCAGGGTCCGGTTCAGCTCAATGTCCGGACGGCTGAAGTGCCGGGCCAGTGCCATCATCACGGCGACGCCATCGCCATTGTCACCCGCGCCATCGTACCAAGCATCCAGGTGCGCGTTTAGCACGATGGTTTCAGTCGATGTGCCGGGGATGACAGCGATGACATTTTGTCCGGTTAATTGGCTGTGCTGGTTCGCCTCCAGCGACAGTCGGGCGCGTAGCTGACCGTCGTGTCCGTGGTTGGCTGCGGCGTCGAGCACCCGGGTCAGAAACACACCATCGCGACCGCCTATGTTAAAACAAGGGCCGCCACAATTGGCCAGGTCACGTGCCATTTCATTACCGGGCTGGTCAATGATATTGATCACGGCAACAGCGCCACGTGCCATCAAATCCTGGGCCCGGGGCACAGCGGCACTACGCTCGAAGACCAGGTGAGCCTGCGGTGTGATGTGCTGGATGGCTATCTTGCCGCGTACATCCATGTGTGTCAGCTCCGCCGGGCGTGCGGTACCGACATAGATCAGTGGCGCCTCCAGCATCCCGTCGGTAATCTGCGAAGGCGCCAGTGCGACCGCTGTGGTCAACACCACGTCGTCACTGCCGGGCTGGGCGAGACTGTCTCCCAACAGTCGTACCTCCCATTCTACGGGCAACCACAAACTGGCGTCCTCATCCTGGTCAAAAGACTGGATTGTGACCTGTTCGATGCCGGCATCGCGAAACTGTTGCGCTGCCCATTCAGCACTGGCAGTGCCAGAGGGAAATCCGGCAACGCGTCCCCACATCTGGTCTCCGCCCAGTTCCTGTTGTTCGCGACTTTGGTGTGAGAAGGCGATGATGGCGTGCAGGTCCCGCAGCAGGCGCTCACCACGAAGTTCGTTGTATTGCTCTTCGCCGGCAGGGACAACAGCCGGTGCGGGACCCCGGTTCCCCACAATAGCGGGTATCTGGTGCGCCTGAAAAGCCGGGGGCAGCGGCACGCCGTACCAGGGTTGATCGGAAGGCTGCGCTGATGCGTGCATAAGCACAGCGTAGAGGCACGCAGAAACCGAGACAGCTACAACAAGTTTGGCGCTAAAGTACCTGCTCATGAGCTGATCCCCCTTGATGCTTAAGCCATCGATTACCCAGCCTTTCATGGGCTCATTGTCGCGCGCATTATTCCGGGCCATATGCATCGAGCTCCATTGTTATTGTTGGTTAAAGGGCATCTGAAGCTATTCATCATCGTTCTGGCTGATGACTGTAAACTACCAGCGTTCCGGCTGATTTGCCCAGCATCGATAAGATCAACGGTAAATATTGTCGGACAGGCGGTCTGCGTTTGGGGCAACAACTCAGCTAACCCAGTGCAAGAAAGGCAGATTGAAAAGTTTGCGGGATTGTTGACAATCCGTGCTGTTCGGCACAGAATGCACGCCATATATTGCTATTCTCAGTTAAATATTGAAGGGATTATCTACAATTGTCTGTTTCCGAGCTTCGCAACAGTGGTCAGACCTTGTCCGACGGGGCCTTTGAACGTATCCAGACTGCCATTGTCAAAGGGGATATAGCGCCGGGGACCCGCCTGAGCGAGCAATATCTCAGCACGACGTTTGGCATTGGCCGCGGCCCGCTGCGCGAGGCGATCCGGCGCCTGGAAGGGCGTCGCCTGGTGGTGCGCATCCCGCATGCAGGCGTGCGTGTTGCATCTCTGAGTTATGAAGAACTCATCGAACTGTATTACGTGCGTGAAGCACTCGAAGGCATGGCCTGTCGGTTGGCGGCGCAGAACATGACTGACGATGACATAGCCAGCATGCGTGACGTACTGGCCATGCACGAACAGCACAGTGGTCTGCAGCACAACGAGTCCTACTATCAGCAGGAAGGCGATCTGGATATTCATTACCTGATCATCCAGGGCAGCCGGAACAGTACACTGCGCGATATGCTGTGCGGCGATCTTTACCATCTGCTGCGCATGTACCGTTATCGCTATTCGGCAACGCCCAAGCGCCCGCAGCAGGCATTTGCCGAACACCATCGAATCATCGAGGCTATTGCCGATCGAGATGGTGAACTGGCAGAGCTGCTCATGCGCCGCCATATCAGCGCGTCGCGCCGCAATATTGAACGTCTGATGCTGGCACAGGCTGACGACAACCCGTCCCCAGGAGGAAACAGCGAATGAACACAACACCCGGACAGCGTTTTCGTGATGCCGTTGCTGAAGAACATCCACTGCAGGTGATCGGCGCCATTAACGCCAATCACGCTCTGCTGGCCAAGCGCGCGGGGTTCAGGGCCATATATCTGTCAGGTGGTGGTGTCGCGGCCGGATCGCTGGGGCTGCCTGATTTGGGCATTACCGGGCTGGATGACGTACTGACTGATGTGCGCCGTATTACCGATGTGTGTGATCTGCCGCTGCTGGTGGACGTTGATACCGGTTTTGGTGCCAGTGCCTTTAATGTGGCGCGTACCGTTAAATCCATGATCAAGTTCGGCGCCGCCGCCATGCATATTGAGGATCAGGTGGGGGCCAAGCGCTGTGGTCACCGCCCCAACAAGGAAATAGTCACGCAGCAGGAAATGGTCGATCGCATTAAAGCCGCTGTGGATGCCCGGACCGATGAGAGTTTTGTGGTCATGGCGCGCACTGACGCACTGGCGGTTGAGGGGCTGGATGCGGCGCTGGATCGTGCCGAGGCCTGCATCGAAGCAGGGGCCGACATGATTTTTCCAGAAGCCATCACCGAATTGTCCATGTACAAAAAGTTCACTGAGCGACTGAAAGTGCCGGTGCTGGCCAATATCACCGAGTTCGGCTCCACGCCGTTATATACCACCGACGAGTTGGCATCGGTAGATGTCTCGCTGGTGCTGTATCCGCTGTCGGCATTTCGCGCCATGAACAAGGCCGCAGAAGCGGTGTACACGGCCATACGCCGGGACGGAACGCAGCAGAATGTCACTGATCTCATGCAGACCCGCGCGGAACTTTACGACCGTATTGATTACCATGTTTACGAAGAGAGACTTGACGCTCTGTTTGCAAAACAGAAAAAATCTTGATAACCGGATAAGACGAGGAGAGCAGCGATGGCTGAAGCTAAAAAATTGGGTGGCGCAGGCTTGCGTGGACAGATTGCCGGCAAGACCGCTTTGTCGACCGTGGGCGTATCGGGTTCCGGGCTGACCTACCGCGGCTATGACATACAGGATCTGGCCGACAACTGTGAATTCGAAGAGGTGGCTCATTTGATTCTGAAAGGGCACTTGCCGACCCGCGCTGAGCTTGTCGAATACAAGTCCCGATTAAAAAGCCTGCGAGGATTGCCGAATGCTTTGAAAGAAGTACTCGAGCGGATCCCAAAATCTGCGCATCCGATGGATGTGATGCGTACCGGCTGTTCGGTGCTGGGTAATCTGGAAACCGAGGAAAATTTCAAGCAGCAGGGCGCTGCTGCTGACCGCTTGCTGGCAATATTCCCATCAATCATCTGTTACTGGTATCGTTACAGCCATGATGGCGTACGTATCAATGAAAATACCGATGATGACTCCGTGGGCGCGCACTTTTTGCATATGCTACGCGGCGAAAAGCCAAAAGAGCTGCATGCGCAGACCATGAATGTGTCGCTGATTCTGTACGCAGAACATGAGTTCAATGCGTCCACGTTTACCGCAAGAGTCTGCGCCTCGACGCTGTCCGATATGCACAGCTGTATCACGGGCGCTATCGGCACACTGCGTGGCCCCTTGCACGGCGGCGCCAATGAAGCTGCCATGGATATGATCGAAAAATTCCGCGATCCTGACCACGCCGAGCAGGAAATGCTGGGCATGCTGGAGCGCAAGGAAAAGATCATGGGTTTTGGTCATGCCATCTACAGTGAGTCAGATCCGCGTAATGCCATCATCAAAACCTGGTCGGAAAAGCTGGCTGACGATGTCGGCGATACTACCCTGTATCCGGTATCCGTGCGCTGCGAAGAAGTCATGTGGCGCGAGAAGAAGCTGTTCTGCAATGCCGACTTTTTCCACGCATCGGCCTATCACTTCATGGACATTCCCACCAAACTGTTTACACCCATCTTCGTGATGAGTCGGCTGACCGGTTGGGCAGCTCATGTTATGGAGCAGCGCGCAGACAATCGCATCATCCGGCCCAGCGCCGAATACACGGGGGCTGAACCCCGCAAAGTTGAACCCATTGATCAACGATGACAAGGCCTGCACTATCATGAATACCCGCTATCGCAAATCTCTGCCAGGTACGTCGCTGGAATTTTTTGATACACGCGAAGCCGTGGATGCCATCCAGCCCGGCGCCTACGACGCATTGCCCTATACTCTGCGCGTACTGGCAGAGAACCTGGTGCGGCGATGTGATCCTGAGATGCTGACAGTCTCCCTGAGACAATTGATTGAACGTAAAGGTGACCTGGATTTTCCCTGGTTTCCGGCGCGGGTAGTCTGCCATGATATCCTGGGACAAACGGCGCTTGTGGACCTCGCAGGATTGCGCGATGCGATAGCCGAGCAGGGCGGCGATCCTGCCAAAGTCAATCCGGTGGTGCCGACACAGTTGATAGTCGACCACTCACTGGCGGTTGAGCATGCAGGTTTTGACAAGCAGGCCTTTGAGAAAAACCGGGCTATCGAAGATCGGCGCAATGACGACCGTTTCCATTTTATCAACTGGACCAAGACTGCCTTCGAGAACGTCGATGTGATTCCCCCGGGCAACGGGATCATGCATCAGATCAATCTGGAAAAAATGTCGCCGGTAGTGCAGGTGCGTGATGGTGTAGCCTTTGTTGATACATGCGTGGGTACCGACAGTCACACGCCCATGGTTGACGCACTGGGAGTCATCTCTATTGGTGTGGGAGGGCTGGAAGCCGAAAGCGTCATGCTCGGTCGCGCCTCCTGGATGCGCTTGCCCGATGTGGTGGGTGTGGAACTGACCGGCAAGCTGCAGCCAGGCATTACCAGTACCGACATGGTCCTGGCATTGACCGAGTTTTTGCGCCGAGAGAAAGTGGTGGGGGCCTGGCTTGAATTCCATGGCGAAGGGGCTGCGCGTCTTAGTGTAGGCGATCGCGCCACGATTTCCAATATGACGCCCGAGTACGGTGCCACGGCCGCCATGTTTTTTATTGACCTGCAGACTATTGAATACCTGACCCTGACCGGTCGGGATGAAGAGCAGGTTGCTCTGGTGGAAAATTTTGCCAGGCACACCGGGTTATGGGCTGACAGTTTAAAAACGGCGAAATACGAGCGACGTCTGAAATTCGATCTGTCCACGGTAGCACGGACTCTGGCAGGTCCTTCAAACCCACATGCGCTGCTGCCGACTTCACAGCTGGCGGCGCGCGGAATCAGTGGCAAGGTCGACAATGAGCCCGGACTGATGCCCGATGGTGCCGTTATTATTGCGGCTATTACCAGCTGTACCAATACCAGCAATCCGCGCAACATGATTGCCGCAGGTCTGATAGCCCGCAACGCCAACAGGCTGGGTTTGCAGCGCAAGCCTTGGGTGAAGACCTCGCTGGCGCCGGGCTCCAAAACGGTAAAAATGTACCTGGAAGAAGCCGGGTTACTTTCGGAACTCGAGCAACAGGGATTCGGAGTGGTCGGCTTCGCCTGCACTACCTGTAACGGCATGAGCGGCGCGCTGGACCCGGTCATACAGAAAGAAGTGATCGATCGCGACCTGTATGCCACTGCAGTACTGTCGGGCAATCGCAATTTCGACGGGCGAATTCATCCGTATGCCAAACAGGCGTTTCTGGCCTCGCCGCCGCTGGTAGTTGCCTATGCCATTGCCGGTACCATTCGTTTTGACATTGAAAAGGACACGCTTGGTAGCGATCAAAACGGCAATCCGGTCACGCTGAAGGACATCTGGCCCAGTGACGAGGAGATTGATGCCATCGTCAAAAAGAGCGTCAAACCGCAGCAATACCGTGATGTGTATATTCCGATGTTTGATATTACCCGTGACGCTGAAAATCGCACCGAACCGCTGTATGACTGGCGACCGCAAAGCACCTATATCCGCCGACCGCCGTATTGGGAGGGCGCGCTGGCGGGGGAGCGGCCGTTAAAGGGTATGCGCCCCCTGGCGGTGCTGGGCGACAACATTACGACCGACCATCTGTCTCCTTCCAACGCCATCATGATGGACAGTGCGGCGGGTGAGTATCTGCACAAGATGGGCGTACCGGAAGAAGACTTCAACTCCTACGCCACACATCGCGGTGATCACCTGACAGCGCAACGCGCGACCTTTGCCAACCCGAAACTGATCAATGAAATGGTGGTTGTGGATGGCAAGGTCAAGCAAGGCTCGCTGGCCCGCATAGAACCTGAAGGCGAGATTACCCGTATGTGGGAGGCTATCGAAACCTACATGGTGCGTAAACAGCCACTGATCATCATAGCTGGTGCCGATTACGGCCAGGGATCCTCGCGGGACTGGGCAGCCAAAGGGGTGCGTCTGGCCGGAGTGGAAGCAATTGTCGCCGAAGGGTTTGAAAGAATTCACCGGACCAACCTGATTGGTATGGGAGTATTGCCACTGGAATTTGCGCCCGGCACCACGCGCAAGACGTTGGAGATAGACGGTACTGAGGTCTTTGATGTGACCGGGGAGCGCACGCCGGGGGCGCAGCTGACACTGGTCATCCATCGCCGCAAGGGACAGCGTGTCGAGGTACCGGTCAAGTGTCGCCTGGACAGTAATGAGGAAATGTCCATCTACGAGGCAGGGGGCGTGTTGCAACGCTTTGCCCAGGATTTCCTGGAATCAGAGCAGGCGCCGGGGGTAAGCGCATGAGTTTTGCTCCTCAGATCAGAGTGCCGGCGACCTATATCCGTGGCGGCACCAGCAAAGGCGTTTTTTTTCTGCTTGATGAACTGCCGGAATACGCACAACAGCCCGGGCCTGCGCGTGACAGATTGCTGATGCGTGTCATCGGCAGTCCCGATCCCTATGCCAAGCATACTGATGGCATGGGAGGGGCAACATCAAGTACCAGCAAGACGGTCATCATCAGTAAAAGCACGCGGCCTGATCATGATATCGATTACCTGTTTGGCCAGGTGTCCATCGACAAGGCATTTGTCGACTGGAGTGGGAACTGCGGCAATCTCTCGTCCGCAGTTGGCGGGTTTGCTGTCAGCAAAGGTCTTGTCGATGCTGCTCGCGTGCCTGGCAACGGCGTGTGTGTGGTACGAATCTGGCAGGCCAACATCGGCAAAACCATTATCGCGCATGTGCCTGTTACCGGCGGCGAGGTGCAGGAGACTGGCGACTTCGAACTGGACGGTGTCACTTTTCCCGCCGCCGAGGTGAAACTGGAGTTTATGGATCCGGCAGATGACGGCGATGAAGGTGGCGCCATGTTCCCGACCGGACAGGTGGTGGACCAGTTGGAAGTGCCGGGCCTGGGTAGCATTAGTGCAACCTTCATCAATGCCGGCATTCCGACCATTTTTGTGAACGCCAGTGATATTGGCTACACAGGGGCCGAACTGCAGGAGACGGTGAACGAGAGCAGCAGTGCATTGGCAATGTTCGAGTCCATTCGCAGTCATGGCGCCGTGAAAATGGGTTTGATCAGTGATGTCAGCGAGGCCATTACCCGCCAGCATACACCGAAAGTGGCGTTTGTGGCGCCGCCCCGGGACTATGTGGCCTCAAGCGGCAAAACCGTGTCGGCCAGTGACGTCGACTTACTCGTGCGTGCCATGTCAATGGGCAAGTTGCATCATGCCATGATGGGCACGGCCGCTGTTGCCATCGGTGCGGCGGCAGCAGTGCCCGGGACGCTGGTCAACCTGGCGGCGGGGGGCGATGACCGCACCGAGGTTGTCTTTGGTCACCCTTCAGGGACGTTGCGTGTGGGCGCCGTGGCAGAACAGGTAAATGGGGAATGGCTTGTCAAAAAAGCCATCATGAGCCGTAGCGCACGTGTGCTCATGGAAGGCTGGGTCAGGGTGCCCGACATCTGAGGGACCGGCTACCTGCTCAGTTGCCGGCCCGGCTTATTTCAGTCTGATGAGGTCAGAATCTGCTGTACAGCCTGCAGATGTTCAGCCGCCTCATGGCCGAGTGTGGTCAGAAATCCCCCGTCCTCATGCTCGACCAGCTCTTTGTGGTACAGACGTTTTGCTGCGGCAATCACTGACGCGTCAGCGTTACTGTGTATTTTCAGACCGACACGGGCACTGCTCAGATCAAATTTGAGCAGTAATTCCATTTCTTCGACCAGTTCTTTGTTCAGTTGCATGATGTTCCCTCGTACATTGTTATACAGTCAGTGTGGCACGAAAATGTATTGAAGGGGAGCACTTTGCAGGCAGGCTTTTTTGCAACGAATTGTAGCCAGCTATGGGTGCGTCGTTGCTGGCCGGTTATATTTCGTAAAACCCCTACCGCCCACAACGAGCATGGGGACAAAAAGAGAATAATAAACATGCAAAATTTCAGGCAGCGCCCGGCCGGGTGCAAACAGTTTATGGCGGCACTGTTCGTCATCCCCATGTTGATTGCCAGCAGCCAGCTTCAGGCTCAGGAATCGGCCCCGCGTCTGGTTCGTGTCGCTGAGAGCGATGCCAGTATTACTCTCGATGGCCGGCTCGACGAGGAAGTCTGGCAGCGCGTGCCAGCTATTGACGGCATGCGGGTCATTTTGCCGGATACCCTGGCTGAGGCATCATTGCGCACGGACACCCACATTTTCTACACCGAACGGGGCATTTATGTAGGCGTGATGAACCATCAGGATCCTGATACTCTGGTGGCGCGTATGACCTCGCGGGATACCCGACTTGAGCGTGATGGTTTTGTCATCAATATCGATCCCTCCGGCCAGGGTCTTTATGGATATATGATGCGCGTCAATCTCGGCGGTTCCAAAACCGATGGTACCATCTTGCCCGAACGGCAAATGAACATGCAATGGGATGGTTCGTGGGACGCGGAAACCAGCCCGGTTGAGGGCGGCTGGGTGGCCGAGTTCTTTATTCCATGGACCATGATGGCGCTGCCGAATGTGTCTGGTGATTCCCGCCAGATCGGTATTTATACCGAACGACAGATTGGTTATTTGAACGAGACCTGGTCTTTTCCGCCGTTGCCTACCACAGTCAACGAATTTCTTTCTGCGTACCACAAGCTGGAGCTCGACGCGATCGAGCCCAGCGCGCAGCTGACCTGGTACCCCTATCTGTCGGGGACCTATGACGGTATTCGTGACGAGTCAGATTTGCGTGCCGGTCTTGAAGTTTTCTGGCGACCGACCACCAATACACAGTTGTCGGCGAGTCTCAATCCTGACTTCGGCAACGTGGAATCAGACGATATTGTGGTCAACCTGACCGCATTTGAAACATTCTTTCCGGAAAAGCGTGCATTTTTTCTGGAAGGGCAGGACGTCTTTAATACGTCTCCTCGCAACCAGAGTGCCCGTGGCCCCGGAGGACCAACGACGCTATTGAATACCCGCCGTATTGGTAGTGCCGCCCTGTTCGATGTACCGACCGGCGTCAGCACCGTGGCAACCGATGTCAGTGCCCCGACTGATCTGCTGGGTGCCGCAAAATTCACAGGACAGAATGGCAACTGGCGCTATGGCACGTTGCTGGCATCGGAAGATGACAGTGAAATTCGAGGACAGGCCATCGATGGAACCCGAGTGAAAATTGAAGCCGAGGGCCGCGATTTTGGCGTGGGTCGTCTGCTCTACGAAGATACCACTGGCGGGGGACGTCGCTCCATTGGCTGGATGGGTACCTCGGTGTCACATTCAGAAGTGGACGCTGTGGTGAATGGCGTTGATGTGCACTATTTCTCCGCAGATGCGCGTTGGGTGTTTGATGCGCAGGCTGTCAGTAGCGATGTCGATGGCGTGAACGGGCAGGGTGCATTCGCCGATATCATTTTTCAGCCGGTGCGCGGTCGCCAGCACCGGGTAGCTGCCGGATATCACGACGACAAGCTGGACCTCAACACGCTTGGTTTCCTGACCCGCAATGACCTGATGCACCTGGATTACAACTACACACGCAATGAATCCAATATTGAAGGGCTGCGGTCGCGCAGCACCAGCATTTTCAGTTTTAACCAGTGGAACGGTAACGGTGATTTTGTGCGCCAGGGGGTCTTTGCCACTCGCAATTATACCTTCCTGAACAATCATTCGATGATGGCCAGCGCGCGCTACTATCACCGGCGCGTAGACGACAGGCTCGGTCGTGGCAGCGGTGATTATTATGTGCCGGGTCGTTGGCAGTTTGTGTTCGGCTGGGATACTGATCCGTCGCAGCAGCTGGTTTACAACTTCAACGTGGATGCCAATTCGGAAGATCTGGGTGAGCGCAATACCACGACCACCGCCGGTGTGACCTACCGGCCAGTGGACAATTTCTCTCTGCAGGCCGAAGCCGCCTACACAGACCGCGAAGGCCTGCTTGTGTACCGAGGTAACGGGCGTTATACCAGCTATGAAGCGACGCAGTGGTCACCGAAAGTGACTATGAACTACTTCATCAGTGCCCGGCAGCAGTTCCGCCTGGGCGTGCAGTGGACCGGTCTGAAAGCGTTTGAAAACAAATTCCTCCAGGTCAATCCCAATCGCATTGAGGAGCTGCGTGAGGTGCCCAAACCGAATGCCACCAGCGACAATTTCAGCATCAGCCGCATGACATTCCAGGCGCGTTATCGCTGGGAGATTGCGCCGTTGTCGGATCTGTTTATTGTTTATACCCGAGGCGGCAACTTGCCGGGCGATACCTTTGATGATTACACTGGGCTTTTGCAGGAAGCATGGACCGAACCAGTGGTGGATACACTGGTGATCAAATTGCGTTATCGGATCGGGTCCTGACGTCTTTCGGAGACGGATCAACAATAATAACGAGGCAGGCTATGACCATCTTTGCCCGACTAAACCGGCCCATCGTTTCAGGGCTGATGACAAGTGTCTTGCTGTGGCTGCCTGCGCCACTGATGGCGCAGGGTGATGATGTCCACCCGGGAGAGGCGGTATTTACCAACTACTGCGCAGGCTGCCATGATGGTGGCGATCCGCGGGCGGCGTCCACAGAGGCGTTGCGCGCAATGTCCGCAGACAATCTCCGGTTCGCCCTGACGGCGGGTTTGATGCAGGCCCAGGGGCAGGGGCTGTCGACACGGCAGCGCGAGGCAGTGATCGATTATCTGGCCGTACCGCCGGTATCCGGTGAGTGGCTGACTGAGAATCTGTGCGCGCCGGGTGAGCGGGCGGTTGACCTGACAATGGTGTCTTTGAGCAGTGCCGGTGGCAATCTGCGTTTCAACCGTAACCTCAGCGCCGAACAGAGCGGACTCAGTAAAGCTGATATGTCCGAACTGGAGGTAGCCTGGGCGCTGGGCCTGCCTGGCATAGGCGGGCTGCGTTCAACGCCGGTAATTGCTGGCGACACGGTTTTTTATCCGGCTGCTGCGACCGAGCAGGTGCTGGCCCTTGATGTTGGCACGGGCTGTATCAGGTGGGCCTATGACGCGGGTGCCAGCCTGCGCAGTTCGGCAACGCTGAGTGACGAGTTTGCCGATGGCCAACGCCTGCTGTACGTCAGCGATGAGCGGGCGCGTCTGCATGCCATTGATCCCTATACCGGTGAGGCAGCCTGGGTTATCGATGGCGCTGTCGACGAAGGTGTGCACACGCGATTGACCGGTGCGCCGCTGTTTCATGAACAACGCCTGTATGTGCCGGTGTCCGCCTCCGGCGTCCAGCGTGGCGCCGAAGCCAGCCACGAGTGCTGTGACGGTCGTGGTGCGGTCATTGCTCTGGACGGACTCAGCGGCGAGCGTATCTGGACCTATTACACCATGCCGCCGGCTGACTACACCGGCGGTGTCAGCTCGGTAGGCACGCCCCTGCGTGGACCGTCGGGGGCACCGATCTGGTCCAGTCCCAGTCTGGATGAAGAGCGGCGCCTGCTGTATGTCACCACTGGTGAAAACACGTCCTTGCCTGCCACTGACACCAGCAATGCCATTATTGCGCTGGATATTGATTCGGGCGAAGTGCGCTGGCAATTCCAGGCAGTAGCCAATGATGTCTGGAACATGGCCTGCACTGGCCGCGAATACGGTCCGAACTGTCCGTCGCCAACAGACAGTATCATCAAGGATTGGGATTTCGGCGGTGCTGCCACGCTGGTCACCCTGGCCGATGGCAGCGAGCGTTTGCTGGCCGGTCAGAAATCCGGGCATTTATGGGCGCTCAACCCCAACGACGGCACGGTCGTCTGGCAGCAGCGCGTGGGCGATGGCGGTGCACTGGGTGGCAACCATTGGGGAATTGCCGTGGACGGTGAGAGAGTGTTTTTACCGATCAATGACCCGCATTACGCCAGCATGACTGACGACATGATCGATGCCGGTATCCACGCCTTCGACGTTGCCAGCGGCGAGCCGACATGGGAATTTCGTGCCCGGCCTGACTGTGCCGATGGCCGCGATCTGCGCGTGGCTACCTGCCAGGAACGTTATGGTTTTACCGCTTTGCCGCTGGTGATTGATGGCGCGCTGGTGGCAGGCAATATCGACGGCCGCCTGTTCATTTTTGACGGCGAGGATGGTGAAATTCTGTTCGAATTTGACACCTCCCAGGGTTTCGCAACGGTCAACGGTGTGGAAGCGCGCGGGGGTTCAATCGATTCCCATACCGTGTCGGCAGGGGCCGGCACGTTGTTTGTCGGTTCCGGCTATGACCGCTTTCGCCAACAGGCAGGCAATGTGTTGCTGGCCTTCAGGCCTCGTCGCTAGTGGCCGGGACTTCTAGATGGGCAGCGCAGTTGTGGTCTTGATTTCTTCCATGACAAAACTGGCGGTAACATCAAACAGGTCGGCGGCGATCAGCTGCTGGTACAGTCGATCATAGCCGGGCATGTCGGCCACCACTGCCTTCAGCAGGTAATCGATCTGCCCGCCCAGCCGGTAGACCTCGAGCACGCCCTCTACGTTCTGCACCACTTTGTTGAAATTGTCTGCCCAGTCAGCATTGTGCTGATTGGTGCGCACTGTGACAAAAACCGTCAGTCCCAGCCCCAGTTTCGCCGGGTCCAGCAGGGTGACGCGCTGTTTGATGACACCGGCTTCCTCAAATTTCTGAATGCGCCGCCAGCAGGCTGATTTCGAGATACCTATCCTGTCGGCAAGGTCTGCCACTGACAGCGAGGCGTCCTGCTGCAACAGGCGTAGCAGTTTTCGATCTTGTGAATCCATCATTCGCTCCGGAAATTTGCCATTGACCATGAGACCCGGATACGCCATGTCGTGATAAGGTACAGTGTCTCATAAAACATGATATTAACGGAATAACGTGTCGACTGTAAGCTATTTAGTGACACAAATGGGAACAATGTTCCGGTCCAATTTAATTAATATGGCGTTCTGTCACTTTCCTTCATCTGCCGGAACGAGCATGAACAAACTGATCCAGAAAATCCGTGATGACGTTATCGGTCAACGCCAGGCGATTGCCACGCCGTTCGGCGAAAAGCCGCTGATTTATGCCGATTACACGGCGTCGGGCCGCAGCCTCGGGTTTATTGAAGACTATATCCGCGATCAGGTGCTGCCCTGGTATGCCAATACTCATACTGAAACCACGTTTACGGGCGCCCGCACATCAGCATTGCGTGAATCAGCGCGGCAGGTAATCTGGCGCGCGGTTAATGGCACCACAGATGACAAGGTGATCTTTTGCGGCTCCGGCGCCACTGCTGCTATCAATAAGCTCATTGATGTGTTGAACCTTCGCCTGCCTGCGGATCTTGACCAGCGCTGCGGACTGGCAGCGTCACTGCCGGAAGAGGAACGCCCGGTGGTTTTTATTGGCCCCTATGAGCATCATTCCAATGAACTGCCCTGGCGGGAAAGCATCGCCCGTATCGAACTTGTGCCTCTGGACGCCGCCGGTGGTATTGACCTGGTTGCGCTGGAACAGGCGCTGATCAGGCATCGGCAGCGGCGACTGCTGATCGGCAGCTTTTCAGCGGCCTCCAACGTGACCGGCATCAAGTCAGACGTGGCCGCAGTAACGGCCTTGCTCAAGCATTATGGCGCGCTGGCATGCTGGGATTACGCGGCAGCCGGTCCCTATGTGCGTATCGATATGAATGCGGCACACGCGCTGGACGCGGTGTTTCTGTCGCCGCACAAGTTTGTGGGTGGTCCTGGTACACCAGGAATTCTGATTGCCAAGCGTGGCCTGTTTCGCAATCGTGTACCGGCGACGGTGGGCGGCGGTACGGTGTCCTATGTCACCCCTGAAGACCATGTTTACGTAACCGATATCGAGCGCAGGGAAGAAGGCGGCACCCCGGCTATTGTTGAATCCATCCGCGCCGGGCTGGTGTTCTCCCTGCAGCAGCAGGTCGGCATTGATGTCATTCAGGCGCAGGAACAGGCGATGGCAGAGACGGTCATGAAGCGCCTGCAGGCCTGTGCCAATATTGAGGTGCTGGGCAGCCGGGACGCCCACCGGTTGCCGATATTCTCCCTGCGCTTCTGGCACGGTGAGCGTGAACTGCATTACGGGTTTGTGGTGTCGCTGCTGAACGACCTGTTTGGTATTCAGGCACGCGGCGGCTGTTCCTGCGCCGGGCCATACGCTCATAGCCTCCTGGGTATGGATATGGCCTACAGCAAACGTGTGGAAGCCGCAGTGACCTCAGGCGCCGGGTTGATGCGCCCGGGCTGGGTACGGTTGAATTTTAACTATTTCATAGCTGGCGACGAGCTTGAGTACCTGCTGCGCGCACTGGAGCTGGTGGCAGAGCATGGCTGGCGCCTGCTGCAGTGCTATCGCTACGACGCTGCGCACGGTGTGTGGCGGCATCACCATGCCGATGCCCAGCGTCAGGATCTTCTGCTTGACCTGGATTGGGAACAGACCCCGGAGGCTGCGCGGACATCTCGTCATGCGGGCAGTCTGCAGGATGAACTGGCTGCGGCCGAGCGGATCCTGTGTCACGAAGAGATCATGTCATCGCCCTGTACCATGAACCTGTGCGCTGAACATGAAGCGATCCGCTGGTTTGTGTTGCCCCGTGAAACCGCCGCTCAGGCGTCCGGTGCCTGGGCCTGAACCTGAGCCTGAACCTTAGCCTGACGCAGATTGGCGGCGGTCATGTCGACTACGGTTTGTCGCGCTTCCGGGGTAATCCACGCATTGTGTGGCGTCACAATAAGGTTTAACCCGTCCTGCAGGGCATCCAGCAACACGTGGCCATCCCTCGGGGGCTCATTTGGCAGCACATCCACGCCCAGCCCGCCCAGCCGCCCATCACGCAGTGCTGACAGCGCCGCCTCATCATCGACAATGCCACCGCGGGCACAGTTGATCAGCAGTGCACCGGGCTGCAACGCGTTCAGTATACGTGTATCGATCAGGTGTCGGGTATGCTCGGTGAGCGGGCAGTGCAGGCTTATCACGTCAGCAGTCGGTGCCAGCCGGGTCAATGCCGGGCGTGAGTCATTGGCCTCATTGCCCGGCCGTGCACAGAAACTGACCCGCATACCAAACGCTGCTGCCAGCTGTGCGACTCGCTGTCCCAGCTCTCCCTGACCCGCAATGACCAGGTGTTTACCGGCCAGCTGCAGGGTTTTGTGATTCATCAGGCAAAAGGCAGCGCTCTGTTGCCATCGGCCAACGCTGATATCGTGCTGATAGCACGGCAGACGGTTGGCCAGCGCCAGCATCAGCATCATCGTATGCTGGGCGACACTGGCAGTGCCATAGGCGGTGATATTACGCACCGCAATGCCCAGTCTGGCCGCCGCCTCAGTGTCAATGTTGTTGGTGCCGGTTGCCATCACGCAGATCAGTTCCAGTCCCGGCAAGGCGGACAAGACGCCCGCATCGAGTACCACTTTGTTGGAAATGGCCGCCTGCGCACCCTCCAGCCGGGGCAGGCACTGTTCGGGATCGGTGTGCTGGTGAATGACAAGTTCATCGACCACGGCGGCTATCGGGGTCAGGTCGACATCGTCTCCCAGGCTGGCAGCGTCCAGTATGACGGCTTTCATGTGGTGATCCTGTTGCTTTGCAGTCGTTAGAGTTTTTTTGCAGGCAGGTAATACGATGGTAATACGAGACAGGTACTGCAAAACGTCAGTCTAATATGGTAATAATGCAGACATCTACAATAACGACAAAAAACAGGGTAGGGGATGCTTGAACTGGCGGGCGTAAGCAAACGGCTGGGCAACGAGGAACATATCCGCGATGTCAGCCTGCAGCTGCAACGCGGATCCATGAATGTACTGCTGGGACCCACCCTGTCAGGCAAGACCAGCCTGATGCGCCTGATGGCGGGGCTGGACAGCCCGACTTCTGGTGATATTCTGCTGGACGGTGTCAGCGTGCTCGGTGTGCCCGTGCAGAAGCGCCGGGTTGCCATGGTTTATCAGCAGTTCATCAATTATCCCACCCTGACAATTTATGAAAATATTGCTTCGCCTCTGCGTGTGGCCGGACGGCCCTCTGCCGAGATTGACCGCAAAGTGCGGCATGCAGCCGATCTTCTGCGTCTGACGGACTATCTGGACAAACGTCCCGCCGAGCTCTCGGGTGGGCAACAGCAGCGCACGGCCATTGCCAGAGCGCTGGTCAAAGAGTCGCAACTGGTACTGCTCGACGAGCCACTGGCAAATCTGGACTATAAACTTCGTGAAGAACTGCGCCAGGAACTGCCGCGGATTTTTGCGGAACTGGGCGCGATCCTGGTCTACGCCAGTACCGAGCCATCTGAAGCACTTTTGTTGGGTGGCAACACCGCCACCCTGCATCAGGGGCGTGTGACCCAGTTTGGGCGAACCATTGATGTCTTCCAGCGCCCGGTCGACCTGGTGACCGCCAGAACCTTTTCCGATCCTCCGCTCAACACAGCATCGGTCAGCAAGCGCGGCGCTGAATTGTGGCTGGACCGCTTTGTCATTCCGCTGTCAGACAAACAGGCGGCCTTGCCTGATGGCAAATACACCTTGGGGCTGCGTCCCTGGCATCTCACAATGGAGGGCGGCGCCAGCTGTGCCATAGAAGGCCAGGTGAAAGTCACTGAAATCACCGGATCTGAAACCTATATACATCTGCAGGTCGCCGGGCTTCCCTGGGTCAGTCTGACGCAAGGCGTCCGGTACCCCGAAGTGGATGCCATGCAGCGGCTGCACTTTTTGCCGGAGAATGTTTATCTGTTTGATGAGGCGGGGTGCCTGGTGCTTGCGCCGGAACTGCCTGCGGAGCAGACATGGCAAAAATAACACTCAACAACATCGCTCACTCCTATGATGGCGGCAGCAGCTACGCACTGAAAGCGATGTCGCTCGACTGGCACGATGGTGGCGCCTATGCCTTGCTGGGGCCGTCTGGCTGCGGCAAAACCACCTTGCTGAACATTATCTCCGGGCTGTTGCAGCCCAGTGAGGGTCAGTTGTTATTTGATGATGTTGATGTCAGCGGTTTGCCCACGGAGCAACGCAACATCGCGCAGGTTTTTCAGTTTCCGGTGCTTTACGACACCATGACGGTAGCCGAGAACCTGGCGTTCCCGCTGCGCAACAGACGAGGCGCGGACAAGTTGTCGGCGGCAGAGATTGACACTCGCGTACAGCAGGCCATCGCCATGCTCGGGCTGGAGGCATTGGCCGGGCGCAAGGCGCGTGGCCTGAGCGCCGATGACAAACAGAAAATTTCCCTGGGTCGCGGTCTGGTGCGCACCGATGTCAACGCCATCCTGTTTGATGAGCCTTTGACAGTGATAGACCCGCATCTGAAATGGCAGCTACGTACGCAGCTGAAACAGATCCATCGCCAGTTCGGCCATACCATGATTTATGTGACACACGACCAGACTGAGGCGTTGACCTTTGCTGACAAGGTGGTGGTGATGCTGGCGGGCGAAGTGGTGCAGGTCGGCACGCCGCAGCAACTGTTTGATACGCCGCAACACACATTTGTCGGCAAGTTCATCGGCTCACCGGGCATGAACGTATTGCCCTGTGAGCTGGCGGGTAACCAGGCTGTGATTGACGGCCATCACATCGCACTGCCACGGGAATATCCTGTGCTGACGGGTGTTCCGGAACTGGGTATTCGTCCTGAATTTGTACGTCTCGTGGAGAGCCATGAGGGGATGCCCGTGCAGATCGTTGCTGTTGAGGACGTCGGGCGACACAGGATCGTGCGTGCGCAGTTGAACAGCCATCCGCTGGATATCGTGTTGCCGGAGCATCAGCCGGTGCCCAGTGCGCCCGGCGTCAGGTTTGAGATGAACAGAATCAATATCTACCAGAATTCGCAATTGGTTGGGAGGGGCTCATGAAACCCTGGAACTCTATATGAAACCCTGGATCTGTTTATGAAGCCGTGGAACAACAAAGCCTGGTTTTTTGTGCTGCCGGTGCTGTTGCTGGTGGCGTTCAGTGCCATCATCCCGCTGATGACAGTGGTGAACTATTCGGTACAGGACTCCTTTGGCAATAACGAGTTCTATTGGGTCGGGCTGGAGTGGTTCCAGGAGGTGCTGGCATCAGAACGTTTCCATAACTCATTGATGCGTAATCTGCTGTTCTCCGGCATCATCCTTTTGATCGAGATTCCTTTGGGCATTGCCGTGGCGCTCGCCATGCCCAGGCGCGGCTGGGGCGTTTCCGTGTGTCTGGTATTGATGGCTTTGCCGTTGCTGATTCCCTGGAATGTGGTCGGCACCATCTGGCAGGTATTTGCCCGGGTTGATATCGGCTTACTGGGACATACGCTGGCATCAATGGGAATTGACTATAACTATACCCAGGACACGATTGATGCCTGGATAACCTTGATAGTGATGGACGTATGGCACTGGACCAGCCTGGTTGTGCTGTTGTGTTATTCCGGGCTGGTGTCGATTCCCGATGCCTATTATCAGGCTGCCCGCATCGATGGTGCGTCGCGCTGGGCTGTGTTCCGTTATATACAACTGCCCAAGATGCGGCGTGTGCTGGTGATTGCGGTGCTGCTGCGCTTTATGGATTCTTTCATGATATACACGGAGCCATTTGTGGTGACCGGTGGTGGTCCGGGCAACGCTACTACCTTCCTGTCCATTGATCTGGTACAGATGGCCATTGGCCAGTTTGACCTGGGGCCGGCAGCGGCCATGTCGCTGGTTTACTTCCTGATCATTCTGCTCATCAGTTGGGTGTTCTACACGGTCATGACGCAGCAGGATAACGAGTCGGTCACCGATACCAGGCCCGGAGGTGTGCAATGAACTCGTCAGCCGGACAATCATCCAGCAAAGCCTGGCTGGTACCGACAGTTTATATCGTGTTTTTGATGTTGCCGTTGTACTGGCTGCTGATGATGAGTTTCAAAACCAACCAGGAGATCCTCTCCACTTTTTCGTTGTGGCCGCAGAATTTCACGTTGCAGAACTACCAGACCATACTGACCGATGCCAGTTGGTACAGTGGATACATCAACTCGATGATTTACGTGGTGATGAACACGGTGATTTCGCTGGCGGTGGCACTGCCCGCCGCGTATGCGTTTTCGCGCTATCGCTTTCTGGGCGACAAGCACCTGTTTTTCTGGTTGCTGACCAATCGTATGGCGCCACCGGCGGTGTTTGTGTTGCCATTTTTTCAGCTGTATTCTGCCTTTGGGCTCATCGACACGCATATTGCGGTTGCACTGGCCCATTGTCTGTTTAATGTGCCGCTGGCGGTCTGGATTCTGGAGGGGTTCATGTCCAGTGTGCCCAGGGAAATCGATGAAACAGCCTACATCGACGGTTATTCTTTTCCACGCTTCTTTGGCAAAATTTTCATGCCTCTGATAGCCTCGGGAATAGGCGTGGCGGCCTTTTTCTGCTTCATGTTCTCCTGGGTGGAGCTGTTGATAGCACGGACGCTGACAGTGACTGATGCCAAACCCATCTCCGCGATCATGACCCGCACGGTCTCGGCATCGGGTCTGGACTGGGGTGTTCTGGCGGCCGCGGGTGTCTTGACGGTGATCCCCGGTGCGCTGGTGATCTATTTTGTACGCAATCATATCGCCCGGGGCTTTGCCCTGGGGCGTGTTTAAGGGGCGTTAACCATGGATTTATCCTGGATGGCCTGGACAACGCCAACCGCCATTTTTTTTGCCACCATTGGCTGCCTGATTGTGCTGATGTGTGTCTGGGAAGCGGTCAGCCCCGGCGGTCAGCCGCGCAAGGGCATACTGCGCTTCGAAACCACACGCGGCGACCGGCTGTTTGTCACTCTGCTGGGCAGTGCCTTTATCAATCTGGCCTGGCTGGCCTGGCTGGGCCCACCACTGTGGTGGGCACTGGGCGTTTGTGTACTGTTTGCCGTGCTCGTTTTTCTGTTTGTCTGACAACAATTACCGGAGTTGACTCATGCTGCATAAAAAAACTGTACTCGCTGCCCTGATCGGTGCAGCCGGCCCACTGCTGTTACTGTCAGCATCGCCGTTGCTGGCGGATACCGAAGCAGCGCAGCGCTGGCTGGATGAATTTCAACCCTCTACCCTGAGTCGCGACGAGCAGATGAATGAACTGCAATGGTTTATTGATGCTGCACAACCGTATCGCGGCATGGAAATCAAGGTTGTATCGGAAACGCTTACCACCCACGAATACGAAGCCCAGACACTGGCGCGGGCGTTTACCGAAATCACCGGTATTGAAGTGACACATGACCTGATTGGCGAAGGTGATGTCGTGGAAAAACTGCAGACACAGATGCAGTCGGGTGAAAACATTTATGACGCCTATGTCAACGACTCCGACCTGATCGGCACGCATTTCCGTTATCAGCAGGTGCGTAATCTCACCGACTGGATGGCAGGTGAGGGCAGTGCGGTAACTTCGCCGACGCTGGACCTGGACGATTTTATCGGCCTGCCATTCACCACGGCACCTGATGGCAAGATTTATCAGCTCCCCGATCAGCAGTTTGCCAATCTGTACTGGTTCCGATACGACTGGTTCACGGACCCTGACATCAAGGCGCAGTTCCAGGACAAATACGGTTATGAGCTGGGTGTACCGGTAAACTGGTCGGCCTATGAAGACATTGCTGAGTTCTTTACCAATGACATCGGCACCATCGATGGACGTCGCATCTATGGTCACATGGACTATGGCAAAAAGGATCCTTCACTGGGCTGGCGGTTTACCGATGCCTGGTTGTCCATGGCCGGTGCCGGTGATGTTGGTATACCCAATGGACTGCCGGTGGACGAATGGGGTATTCGCGTCGATGGTTGCCGGCCAGTAGGGTCCAGTGTGGAGCGTGGCGGTGCCACAGATGGTCCGGCAGCGGTTTATTCGGTCACCAAGTATGTGGACTGGCTGCAAAAATATGCACAGCCTGAAGCTGCCGGCATGGTATTCAGTGAGGCAGGTCCGGTACCAGCGCAAGGCAACATCGCCCAGCAGATCTTCTGGTACACCACATTTACTGCGGACATGGTCAGACCCGGTTTACCGGTGATGAATGACGATGGTACACCGAAATGGCGAATGGCACCGTCGCCGCGTGGAGCTTACTGGGAAGAGGGACAGAAACTGGGATATCAGGATGCCGGGGCATGGACACTGATGAAATCCACGCCGGTTGATCGTGCCAGCGCGGCATGGCTGTATGCGCAGTTTGTCACCTCAAAAACGGTGTCACTGAAAAAGAGCCACGTGGGACTGACCATTATCCGGGCTGTCTCTTATACACATCTCCGAGCCCACGAGACAGGCAGAAATCTCG
>OLID01000101.1_pt1 | contig 53888 bp, 43 predicted proteins | sample 1609361 | NCBI WGS metagenome assembly OLID01 (sample SAMN05416778, study PRJEB24817) | seawater metagenome | isolation source: Sea water | place: Canada:Atlantic | collected 2013-07
TCTACACAGAGTAGATCGTCGGCAGCGTCAGATGTGTATAAGAGACAGGACTACAGCTCAACAGTACGGATTTATGGCGGTGTCAGTAACCTGACCGACGAAAAGCCCTATGCCACTGAGCGTAGTTATCCGGTAAGCCCGGTTGGCCGAGCCTACTATCTGGGTATCAATGTGGCCCTGTGATGCAAAATCACAGGCTGTATTGTTCAGGAAGTTTGCTTGATTAAGCCAGATGAGTAGTAAGTGCGTCGCCTTGTCTGTCATCGCCCTGGTTTTATGGGGAGATGACAGACAAGGCCTCGCCACCTTCTGCAGTAATTCAAAGGACCCCGCATGAAAACAACACAGACATGCATATCTCGTATAGCCCTGGCAGCAATCGGGTTGCTTATGTACACCCTGTCGATACCACTGCTGGCACAGGATGATGACGAAGAAGAACGTGAACCTATCGAATTCCCGAGCTCGCTGGACGAAAAGCTGTCCACGCTCACCGAAGCTGAAATGGAGTTTTTAATCACCGGTCCCACGCGCCGGTTTGCCCGTACTCCAGAGTTGTTGATTGAAGCGCTTGAAAAACGCACAGCGCCAGAGGTGCGCGCCTATGTTGATGCCATGATCTGGGTGACAGAGCAGCAAGCGTTTCAGGAAGGCGTGGACCTTGATCATATCCCGCTGAATACGGATAGCCCGGACTTTAATGCCTATGCCGTACGCCGACCGCGTAGTTTTGATCCCGATCGCGAACCGGGGCCTATCGACCTGTCCCGTTATGGTGGTCGTAGTGGTATTCCAACCTTTGCTGGCGCACCCATCGCACTGACGCCTGAAGATCTGATTGCCGGCGACGTTGATGTCGCCATCGTTGGTGCCCCCCTGAACATGGGCTCTGGCTGGCGTGGTGCTCAACACGGTCCGTTGGCTCTGCGACTGATTGGTCGGGTCGGTGGTAACGACCAGTACACCCAGATCAGCCCCAGCCGCGAGCTGAATATTGTCGACTACGGCGACATAGCCATTGATCAGGGCAGCACCGAGCGCAGCATGCAGCACGTGCGTGAGATTGTACGGGAGATTGCAGAAACCGGCGCCGTACCGTTTATTGTGGGCGGTGATCATTCGCTGGAATATCCCAACGTCGCAGCATTGGTCGATGTTTACGGCGAAGACAATCTCAGTGTGATTCACTTTGATGCTCATTACGACGTAGGTCGAGACCGCGCCCACTTTATCGATCACGGTCAGCCTATCTATCGCCTGTTGGCAGATGGCCACATAAAAGGCGGTGACTACATCCAGGTAGGTCTGCGCTCTGGCAGTCCCGATGAAAGTGGCTACAAATGGATGCGTGAACAGGGGTTCAAATATCATTCCATGGCTGAGGTTGAACGCTATGGCTGGGATTATGTGCTGGAAAGAATACTCAGCGAAGCCAAGGCCGATGGCCGCAAGCTGCACATCTCCTTCGACGTTGATGTGCTGGACCCTTCGTATATCGCTGGCACGGGTACGCCGGTTTCCGGCGGACTGACACCGCGCGAAGCCATTCCCATCATTCGCAAGTTATGTGCACAGCAGGAGGTTGTCGGATTCGACATTGTTGAGATTGCGCCCGAAATAGATCCGACCTATGTCACCAACCTGCACAGCGCCGCGATCGTGCAGGCCTGTCTGATTGGCGTTTCCATGCGCAAGCTGGGTTTTGATCCGGACTACCTGAACCCGATCACCATTGATCACGCACAGGACGACTATCACGTTCAGAACCACGACCAGAACAACGAGGAGAATGCGCCATGATACACAGGACTGGATGTCACCTTATGTCGGCGCTGGCCCTGAGTGTGCTTGTGTCTGCCTATTCCGCATCGGCATTAGCCCAGGCTCGTATTCCCGCTGATATCAGAGCCAAATTTGAATTGTTAACAGAAGAGCAGGTTGCTTTTCTGGGCACAGAACAACCGATGCGCGTGATTGCGACGCGCGAGAAGCTGTATCAGGACCTGGAGCGTCGAACGCCTGAGCAGGTTCAGCAGTATGTCAGTGACATGATCGATGCAGTCGAAGCACATGCTTATCGGCCCGGCATCGACATGGCAGAAATACCGCTGAACCCTGAAGCCAGCCGGTTCAACAGTTTTAAAGTTGTGCAGCCGGAGATCCTGAAGGAGCGCCTGCGTGATCCGGGACCCGTCAATGTGCATCGTTATATCAATCAATGGGCAGGTATCCCTACTTTCGCCGGTGCACCTGTTGCGGTCACCCCCGAAGACCTGGTCGCGGGCAATGTGGAGGTAGCGATTGCCGGTATTCCGCAAAGCATGAGCAGCGGTAGTCGTGACGGCCGCAATGCACCCAACGTGTTGCGGGCAATGCATGTGGCCGGCAATCTGGATGTTTATGCCATGGTTGACCCCGGCGCTGTCCTTAATATCGTTGACTATGGCGACATCTCGGTCGACAGGATGAGCCTGGAGCGCGGGCTGGATCATGTCTACGACATGGTACTGGAGATAGCCAATACCGGTGCGGTGCCTTTTCTGATTGGTGGGGACCACTCCCTGATGTACCCCAATGTGAAAGCGGTGCAGATGTCCGATGCGGAGCAGTCGCTGACGGTGGTGCATTTTGGTGCCAATTACAATGCCGAGCCTACCCGCGCGCACACGATTTCAGACCGCGATGCGGTTTACCGCCTGGTGTCAGAAGGCGTCATAGAAGGTGAAAACCTGATACAGGTAGGCCTGCGTGGATCGCAGGCAAACAAGGCGTCATTCGAATGGCTGCGCGACAACGAGGTCAGGTATCACACGATGGCATCGGTAGAAGTGAACGGTTGGCAGGAAGTCATGGCGGCTGTTCTGGAGGAAGCAGAGGATGCGCGTAATCCACTGTATATATCTCTCGATGTCAGTGTGCTTGATCCGACCGAGCTGACCGCCGCAGGCCGGGCAGTGCCCGGTGGTCTGACCATCCGGGAAATCACACCGCTGCTCAGACGTCTGTGCGCTGAGAATGACGTTGCCGGCCTTGAGCTAATGGACTTTGCGCCTATGCTGGATCTGAGTTACGTCAGTGCCATGAACGCGAATTACATGCTCAATGCCTGCCTGACGGGTATTGCCATGCGTAAGCAGGGGATCACCGACGAGAACTATCTTGATCCCACCACGGTGGACCATGGTCAGAATTGATGGCTGCTTTTACGACTTGGCAACAGGAATCCGGTATGAAGAATAGTACAAGAACTTTCGGCGTCATTGTTCTGGTGGTGGCTATCAGCACTGCCATGTCAGCCGCATTGGCGCAGCAAGACGACGCGGAAGAGAGCGCAGCGGTTGTCGAGTTTCCCGCATCACTGGACGCAATGTTGTCGGTGCTGACTGACGTGCAGCTCGCGTACCTGAAAGACAGCAGCAAGACTCGCCGATACGCGTCTACCACGGAAGATCTGATTGCCGCGCTGGAGAAGCGCTCGGCTGAACAGGTCGTTGCCTATGTTGATGCCATGATGTGGGTAGAAGACCAGACCGGCTTTGTGCAGGGTCGTGACATGGCGTGGTTGCCACTGAATACCGAATCGCCGGATTTTAATGCCTGGATGGTGCGCCGACCCAGAAGCTTTGACCCGGAGCGCGAGCCGGGACCCGTCAGTCTGGCCCGGGGTATCCCGACGTTTGCCGGCGCGCCGGTTGCGTTGACCCCTGAGGATCTGATCGCCGGCGATGTGAATGTGGCGATCGTGGGCGCACCGTTGAACATGGGTTCCGGTTGGCGCGATGCCGGTTATGGACCGCTGGTCATGCGCACGACCGGTGGGATGGCCGGCAACGATCAGTACACCCAGATCAACCCGAGCCGCGAGCTGAATATTGTTGACTATGGCGACATTGCCATTGACAACGACAGCACAGAGCGCAGCATGCAGCACGTGCGCGAAGTGGTCCGCGAGATAGCAGAGACCGGCGCCATTCCATTGATCGTTGGCGGGGATCATTCACTGGAATACCCCAATGTGGCAGCGCTGGTTGATGTCTATGGCAAAGGTAATGTCAGTGTCATTCACTTCGATGCTCACCACGATGTCGGTATGGGTGACAGTCCTCACCATATCTCCCACGGACAGCCGATCTATCGCCTGATGCGCGACAACCATATAACCGGCAGCGACTATATTCAGGTGGGGCTGCGTTCGGGCGGCCCCAGTGAAAGCGGTTACAAATGGATGCGTGAACAAGGGTTCAAATATCATTCAATGGCCGAAGTGGAGCGCTTTGGTTGGGACTATGTCATGGAGCGCGTGCTGGATGAAGCAAAGCGCGACGGTCGAAAGTTGCATATCTCCTTTGATGTAGACGTCCTTGACCCTTCCTACATAGTTGGTACCGGGACCCCGGTGTCGGGCGGACTGACGCCGCGGGAAGCCATTCCGATCATACGCAAACTCTGCGCCCAGCAGGAGCTGGTTGGTTTTGACATTGTTGAAATAGCGCCAGCACTGGACCCGGGATACACCACAGCTCTGCACAGTGCTGCCATCGTCAAGGCCTGTCTGGTGGGCGTGGCCATGCGCAAACTGGGTCACGACATTGATTACCTGAACCCGGTCACGATTGACCACGCGCAGGACAACTACCACGAGGAGAACGCCCAATGACGGTTAATAATCGACGTCGCCTGTTTGCGGGTGTAGCACTGTGTTCGTTGCTGACGCTGGGGCCTGTAACCGGGTCTGCGCAACAGGCAGAGGCGGACATTCCGCCACAGATCATGGCCAAGCTGAGCGGCCTGAGCGCGGAGCAGGTGGATTTTTTACGCGGATTTCAGCCTTTGCGCATAATCCCGACCCGGGAAAAACTGAATCAGGAATTGGACCGTCGCTCGCCCGGGCAGATCGAGCAGTTTGTCAGCGACATGATGATGGCCATCGAAGCCATGGCGTTTCGCCCTGGAATCGACATGGCGGAAATACCGCTGAACCCGGAAGCAAGCAGCTTTAATGGTTTCAAGGTAGTCCGCCCACAAGCCCTGAATGAGTATCTGCGTGAGCCCGGCCCATTCAGCGTTCATCGTTATATTCACCAGTGGGGCGGTATTCCCACTTTTGCCGGGGCACTGGTTGCCGTGGATCAGGCGGACCTGCTTGCCGGAGATGTGGAAGTCGCCATCGTCGGTATTCCGCAAAGCATGAGCAGTGGTGCTCGCGATGCGCGTAACGCGCCGGAAACCATCCGCGCCATGCATATGCTGGGTGGTCGCGACGTCTATTCCATGGTTGATCCACTGGCGGTGCTTAATGTCGTGGATTACGGCGATATTTCAGTGGACCGCATGAGTGTGCATCGGGGGATGGAGCATGCCTACCAGCGTATCGGAGAAATTGCACAGACCGGCGCGGTGCCCTTTGTTGTGGGTGGCGACCACTCCCTGATGTACCCGACAGTCAAGGCTGTGCAAGATAATGAAGCCGATGAACCACTAACTGTGATTCATTTTGGTGCGCATTACAACGCCGAGCCCACCCGTGCACATCTTTTGTCCGACCGCGATGCTGTTTACCGCCTGATCACAGAGAACGTGATCGACGGCAGTAACGTTATACAGGTGGGTTTGCGCGGATCACAGGCAACGCCGCAGGCCTTTCAATGGCTGCGCGAGCAGGGTGTGAAATATCACACCATGGCCGAAGTGGAGCGCCACGGCTGGGATACAGTGTCCGAGCGCGTCATTGAAGAAGCGAAATCAGCCACTGACCGCGTCTATATTTCCCTGGATGTCAGTGTCATCGATCCGTCCCAGCTGCGGGCTGCCGGGCGTGCTTCGCCGGGCGGCCTGACAATTCGAGAGCTGGCACCTTTATTGCGTAGACTTTGTGCAGAGACGCAAATCGCGGGCTTCGAAATCATGGACCTGGCGCCGATGCTGGATCTGAGTTATGTCAGCGCCATGAACGCCAATTACATGATGAATGCCTGCCTGAGTGGTGTCGCCATGAGGAAGATGGGTCTGGACGATGAGAACTATCTGGATCCGGTGACCGTTGATCACGGACAGAACTGACGTGGCGGCGATTACAGCGAGCAACCAAAAAGACTGAGTTGAATGGGGGTGGAACATGAGTGAGCAGAAAGTAGCATTGGGGAGCAAAAAACTTCTGACTGAACCGTTGTCAATTTTTGTGCTGGTAGCCGTTGTCATCTTTGGCTACAACGCCTGGTCCGGCAACAGCGACGCCAGCGATGCTGTGGCCGCCAGTGATGCTGATGTTGTCGTCATCGATGACGCCACCGTCGCGATGTTGCAGGAGAATTTTACCTGGCTGGAAGGCCGGCGGCCGACAGAAGCGGAAACACAAACACTGATTTCCCAGTGGATTGATGAAGAAGTGCTGTTCCGTGAGGCACTGGCACAACAGATGCATTTGAGTGACAGCAAGATGCGCGCCCACCTGATCGAGAAGGTGCGCATGTTGTGGGCCGGTTCGCCGGCGCCGGTTGATGAGGCTGATCTGCTTGATTTTTATATGGAGAACATGGAGCAGTATTACACCGAGCCAACACTGAGTTTTACCCAGGTGTATTTCGAAGAGCTACCCCCAGATGCTGCCGGCGTTCTTTCCAGTCTGCAGGCCGGGGAGACAGTTGAAGGCGACGCATTCTGGCTGGGCAAAAATCTCAACAGCTATTCCGAAAGTATTCTGCGCAGCAGCTTTGGCGGCGAATTTTACGAAGAACTGAAAGCCGCGCCGGTCGATCAATGGCTGGGTCCGCTGGAATCGGCACGGGGATTTCATTACGCCCGCGTAACCCACAAGGGTGAACCTGAGCTGATGCCTTATCAGGCGGTTCGTGAACGCCTGGACCAGGATTGGGCGGACTTTCATCGCCGGCAGAATGTCAGTGCCCGCACAGAAACCATCAAAGAGCGTTTCACCATTGTGATGGGTGCCGGCGGTGGTTAAACGCTGGCGATGGCAGCTGGCCGGGGCGCTGTTCTTCATATTGTCCTTCCCGGTAGCCGTCGCACACTATCTGGACCTGGCGCAGTTTACCCTGGTCCAGCAGAATGTCGAAGACGAGGGTCTGTGGTTCCGGTTTGATGCCAGTCTGCCGATCAATCTCGATCCTGATCTGCCGGTCAGCTGGCCTGCCGGCTGCTCGGTTCTGGAACGCGAGCAGCGGTCATCTTCTGGTAACGCGATTACCGTCAGTTTTGATGTTACCTGTGATGAGACCAGTAATGGCCTGATACGCACCCGTTGGGGCCGTGATGGCGGTATGCTGGAACTGCAGCTACTTGATGGCAGTGTGGTCTCAACCATGTTGTCGGGTGGTCAGTTTGGTGCTGAATTCAGTCTGCCTGACTGGGATGATGCGGCGAGCAGGCAGCCCGATGGCTTTGCGGCGACTGCCTGGCGATATCTGGTTCTGGGCACTGAGCATGTGCTGATTGGGCTTGACCATCTTGCCTTTGTCCTGTGCCTGGCCATGCTGGCGCGGGGCATCAATCTGCTCTGGCTGATTTCGGCCTTTACGCTGGGTCACTCTGTTTCCCTGGCCCTGGCGCACCTGGGCGTGGTTAACGTGCCCATTGTGCCCGTCGAGGCCATTATTGCCCTTTCTGTGGTGTTCATGGCCCGCGAAGCATTGCTGGCACATCAGGCTCAGAATAACCCTGAGGTCGGTCAGCGCAGCGCGCTTTCCTCGCTGAGATGGCGTATGGGTATTACCGCCGGTTTCGGATTGATACACGGGCTTGGCTTTGCCAGCGTGCTGGGCGGACTGGGCGTGTCAGCGAGAGACACTGTGGCGGCACTGCTGTTTTTTAACATTGGTGTGGAGATCGGGCAGTTGTTGTTCGTGTTTACCGTACTTGTTCTGCTGATGCTGCTGCGCAAAGCACGCCTGGACCAGCAAATGATTCGCGCCAGTGCCTTTGTCGTCGGCGGTTTGGGACTGTTCTGGACAGTCGAACGGATCATGAGTATTTGAATCAGTCAGCCGACGCCTACGTCAAATGACGTAGGCGCCATGGTTAATCGCCGACTTGTTGTCGGCCCGCCTGAATCTCCAAAATGAGATCAGATCTACCAAGGAGTCCATCATGCGCAACACCTCATTTTTCTCCCGAACCATACTTACTGCTGCGGCCTGTTTACTCAGTCTGGGCGCCCATGCTCAGGAGCCCATCAAGGTTGGTGTGCTGCATTCACTGTCCGGCACCATGGCGATCAGTGAGACCACACTAAAAGATACTGTGTTGATGATGGTGGAACAGCAGAACGCCAAAGGGGGTGTTTTGGGTCGTCCCCTGGAAGCAGTGGTGGTGGATCCGGCGTCGGATTGGCCGCTGTTTGCCGAACGTACCCGGCAATTGCTGTCTCAGGATAACGTTGATGTGATATTTGGCGCCTGGACGTCTGTATCGCGTAAAGCCATGTTGCCCGTACTGGAAGAGTTGAACGGTCTGCTGTTCTATCCGGTGCAGTATGAAGGAGAGGAATCCTCAAAGAATATTTTCTACACTGGCGCTGCGCCCAATCAGCAAGCGATCCCTGCCGTGGACTACCTGATGAATGATCTGGGCATTGAGCGCTGGGTGCTGGCCGGCACCGACTACGTTTACCCGCGCACCACCAATCGCATTCTTGAAGCCTATCTGAAAGCGCAGGGTGTTGCGGACGAAGACATCATGGTGAACTACACGCCGTTCAGCCACTCCGACTGGCAGAGCATTGTGTCTGACATCAGCCGCTTTGGCAGCGCCGGCAAGGCGACCGCAGTAGTGTCTACCATTAACGGTGACGCCAATGTGCCGTTCTACCGCGAGCTTGGCAACCAGGGTATTTCGTCACTGGACATCCCGGTCATTGCCTTCTCGGTTGGGGAAGAAGAGCTGTCCGGTATTGATGCACGGCCACTGGTGGGACACATGGCTGCCTGGAATTATTTTCAGAGCGTGGATACTGACGCCAATGCTGAATTTATCGCACAGTGGCACGACTTCATCGGCAATACCGACCGTGTAACCAATGACCCGATGGAGGCGACATACATTGGTTTCAACATGTGGGTGAAGGCGGTCGAGAAAGCCGGTACCACTGATGTTGATGCTGTGGAGCAGGCCATGATCGGCATCAAAACACCAAACCTGTCCGGCGGAGTGGCCGTGATGAACAAAAATCATCACCTGTCCAAACCGGTACTGATCGGCGAGATTCAGGCTGACGGTCAGTTCCAGGTGGTGTGGGAAACAGACGGCGTCGTGCCGGGAGATGCCTGGTCCGATTACCTGGAAGGCTCCAAAGACCTTATTTCCGATTGGACTGCGCCTATCCGTTGTGGCAACTACAACACCGTCACGCAGACCTGTTCCGGACAAGCGACAGACTTCTGATCTGCCTTTGAATTACCCCTGAAGGGGTCCGCATGGACCCCGAATAATCCCGACGGCACTTTACGTCATGGAGTTAGCGCGTGAGAACCCTCTTGTTGTTGATTTGCTGCTTCGTTCTTCCCATGGCGGCAGCGCAGCAAGCCCCTGAAAAACCCCAAATAACGTCAGATTCAAACCAGGCTGAACTGTCATCACTGCTACTGGAGCTGACGCAAGCCAACTTCCGGCGTATGCCTGAGCTGGTGACTGAGATTGAGCAGGCGGGCGGCCGTGCGGTGCTGCCGTTGCTGACGGCGCTGCAGGACGGTGAGCTTTACTATCAGCCGGATACCCGTGAGCTGGTGGTGCGGCAGGAAAGTGGTGGCGGACGCGTGACTGTAAGCGATGTATTCACCGGCAACACACTCGATGGGTTTGATACCGCAGCGCTGGAACGCGTGCCGATAAACAACCGGTTGCGTGCCGTGCTGCAGGCGACCATTGCCCGAATCCTGCTGTTCCAGGGTACTGACGCCGAGCGCGAACAGGCCGCCCGCACCATGCTCAGTGATCTGGATGAAGACAACCTGGTGGTCCTTAACGAGGCCATTGCCAACGAGCAGGTCGCGGCAGTCGCCGACATGATCAATGTAGCACTGGCGATGAATGTGCTGGTCACCGATGCGCCGCAAGCGGAACGTCTTGCCGCGGTGGCCACACTGCACGGCAACCTGCAGGGGCCGGTGCGCAACCTGCTGCGCAGCTTTCTCGATGAACTGGGCCGTAACGAACAGGATCCTGAAGTGCGAGCGGCGATGGTCTCGGCGATGGCCAGCATTGAGCGCAAGGTGCGTTTTTATGAATTGATGGAGCAGGCATTCTACGGACTCAGTCTGGGCTCTGTATTGTTGCTCGCGGCTATCGGTCTGGCCGTGACCTTTGGCGTCATGGGGGTGATCAATATGGCCCACGGCGAGATGCTGATGCTGGGCGCCTACACGACCTACGTTGTGCAGATACTGATGCCCGAATTCATCAACTACTCCCTGTGGGTTGCGATACCGGCGGCCTTTATGGTGTCCGGACTGGTGGGTATGTTCATACAGCGTTTTGTCATTCGTTATCTGAACGGCCGGCCGCTTGAAACCTTGCTGGCCACCTTTGGCATCAGCCTGATTCTGCAGCAGGCAGTGCGCACTATTTTCTCGCCTCTGAACAGACGTGTGGTATCGCCGGACTGGATGAGTGGTGCCTGGGATATCAACCCGGTGCTGTCGCTGACCAACAATCGACTGTTTATTCTGCTGTTCTCGATTATCGTGTTTGTGATCCTGCTGTGGATTCTCAGAAAAACCTCCCTGGGCTTGCAGGTACGTGCGGTGTCGCAAAACCGGGACATGGCCAAGGCTATGGGTATCCGAACCGACTGGGTTGATGCCATGACCTTTGGTTTGGGCTCGGGTATTGCCGGCATTGCCGGTGTGGCGCTCAGTCAGCTTACCAATGTTGGCCCCAATCTGGGGCAGGATTACATCATCGACTCATTTATGGTGGTGGTTTTTGGTGGGGTGGGTAATTTATGGGGCACGCTGGTCGGTGCGTTTTCACTGGGGCTGGCCAATAAGTTCATGGAACCGATGACAGGTGCGGTGCTGGCCAAGATCATCACGCTGGTGTTTATCATCCTGTTCATCCAGGTTCGCCCCAAAGGTCTGTTCCCGCAAAAAGGGAGGGCGGTCGAATGAGTCAGCTGACTAACATCTGGGGCGAACTGCGGCGCGGCAGCAATACCATCACGCTGTTTGTGGTGGTATTGTTTTTGGCCACGCTATTGGCGTCCCTGTCCAATCTGTTGCTGCCGGAAAGTTCCGCACTGCACGTCAGCACCTATACCATTACGTTGCTTGGCAAGTACCTGTGTTACGCCATGCTGGCGCTGGCCGTGGATGTGATCTGGGGATATTGTGGCATTCTGAGTCTGGGCCATGGTGCTTTTTTTGCGCTGGGCGGTTACGCCATGGGCATGTACCTGATGCGCCAGATCGGCGATCGCGGCGTCTATGGTAATCCTGATCTGCCCGATTTTATGGTGTTTCTCAACTGGGACAGTCTGCCCTGGTACTGGTATGGCATGGATCAGTTCTGGTTCGCGATGGTCATGGTGGCACTGGTGCCGGGCCTGCTGGCGCTGGTGTTCGGCTGGCTGGCATTCCGCTCGCGGGTCACCGGGGTCTATCTGTCCATCATTACCCAGGCGCTGACCTACGCGCTGATGCTGGCGTTTTTCCGCAACGAAATGGGTTTTGGTGGCAATAACGGGCTGACCGATTTCAAAGAGATTGCCGGCTTTGATCTCAGCGCCGACAACACACGCGTCGGTCTGTTTGTGATCACCGCCATACTGCTGGGCGTAGTATTTGTCTGCAGTCAGCTGATCATGCGTTCGCGTCTGGGGCGGGTGCTGGTATCGATTCGCGACAGTGAGGCCCGTGCACGCTTCCTGGGTTACCGTACCGATCATTTCAAAGTCTGGCTGTTTGTCTATTCGGCGCTGATCGCTGCACTGGCGGGCGCGCTTTACGTGCCGCAGGTAGGCATTATAAACCCGGGTGAATTCAGCCCGATCAACTCAATCGAGATTGTGGTCTGGGTGGCTGTCGGGGGGCGCGGCACACTGTACGGTGCCGTGGGGGGTGCCATTCTGGTCAGTTATGCCAAGACGCGGTTTACCTCGCTGGTGCCGGAAAGCTGGATTTTCATGCTCGGTGCGCTGTTTGTTTTTGTCACCATCTTCCTGCCCAAGGGTCTGGCTGGCTTGCTGAAGCAGAGACTGCAGCGCGATAACAATGGCGACAGCAACGGTCATCCGACGAAGCTGACCGGGGAGGCCAAGGCATGAGGTTGAACAAGTTGGCAGCGCCTGATGTATCACACAAGGTGATTCTCTATATTGAAGCACTGTCGGTCAGTTTTGATGGCTTCAAGGCATTGAACAATCTGAGCCTGTATATCAATGACGGCGAGCTGCGCTGCCTGATTGGTGCCAATGGCGCCGGGAAGACCACGCTGATGGACGTGATCACCGGCAAGACCCGCTGCGACAGTGGCCAGGTGTATTTTGGCCAGACGGTAGACCTGTTAAAACATGATGAGGCGGCGATTGCCAGGCTTGGCATCGGGCGCAAGTTCCAGAAACCAACGGTGTTCGAAGCGCTCAGCGTGGCCGAGAATCTGGAGCTGTCATTAAAGACAGACAAGGGCGTCTGGTTCACACTGATGGCCAGGCTTGACTCTGAACAACGCGACCGTATTGACGCCGTGCTCGAAACCATCGGCTTGTCAGCACTCAGGGGACGGCCTGCGGGTGTACTTTCCCACGGGCAGAAACAATGGCTGGAAATCGGCATGCTTCTGGTCTCCGATCCCCGGCTGATGCTGATCGACGAACCTGTCGCCGGCATGACCGCCCAGGAAACCGAAAAGACGGCAGAGCTGCTGACATCGCTGGCAGGTGAACGCACAGTGGTGGTGGTAGAACACGACATGGAGTTTGTACGCAGCATTGCACGCACCGTAACGGTGCTTCACCAGGGCAGTGTGCTCGCTGAAGGAACAATGGATCAGGTGCAGAGCAATCCGGCCGTGGTAGAAGTGTACCTGGGGGAAGAGCCATGATCGAAATACGGAAGCTCAGTCAGCGCTATGGTGGCTCCCAGATTCTCTGGGATGTGGATCTGAGCATTGAGTCCGGGTCCTGCACCTGCATCATGGGGCGCAACGGGGTAGGCAAAACGACATTGCTCAAGTGTCTGATGGGGCTGCTGCCGATTGCTGACGGCGAGGTGTTGTTTGACGGCAAGCCTATACAGGGCCTCGCCGCCCACCAGCGGGCTCGTATGGGGCTGGGCTTCGTTCCGCAAGGGCGGGATATATTTGCCACGCTGACTGTTGAGGAGAATCTGCAGATCGGGTTGCCGTGTCGACGCGATGGCATAAAGAAAATACCAGACCGCATTTTCGAGTTGTTTCCGGTTCTGGCCGAAATGTTGCATCGTCGGGGAGGAGACCTGTCGGGAGGTCAGCAGCAACAACTGGCGATCGGTCGCGCATTGGTGACCGACCCCCAAGTACTGGTGCTAGATGAGCCCAATGAAGGCATTCAACCCAATATTGTCAGTCAAATCGGTGATGTAATCATGAAATTGAACGGTGAAGGTCTGACCGTGGTCCTGGTCGAACAGAAGCTGGGTTTTGCCCGCCGCGTTGGCAGCGAATTCCGCCTGATGGAGAAGGGACGCGTGGTCGCCAGTGATGTCATGGCCAACCTGAGTGACAACCTGATCAAGCGCCACCTGGCCGTATGAGCGCGGTATTGGCCGAGCAGGCAGCGCTGCCTGCCGTTGCCAGCGCCTGGCACGCCAGTCTGGCGCTGCAGTTCCGGCAACAGGCACGCGGCTGCCGTCTGGTTCGCAGTGCCCACCACGGTCCCCTGTATGTGCAAAAGCCCTTTTATCCGGAAGGCCCTGATACCGCCCATGTTTATCTCTTGCATCCGCCCGGGGGCCTGGTGTCCGGCGACCGGCTGAGCATTGTTATCAATCTGGATGAAGGCGCTAAAGTCCTGGTTACCACGCCCGGGGCAGGCCGACTCTATCGCGCCCGCAGTGATCGCACTCTGCAGCAGCAGAGCCAGCGGTTTGAGCTGGCTGACGGCGCTGTCATGGAGTGGTTGCCGCAGGAGATGATTGTGTTTCCGGGCGCTTTCGGACGCACCGATACCACTGTCAATATGAGTGCCGGGAGCACCTATCTGGGCTGGGAGATCTGCTGCCTGGGCTTACCTGCCAGTGATCTGCCTTTTACTCACGGTGAGTTGCATCAGCGCCTGCACATCTGTCACGACGGCATGCCCGTGCTGTTGGAAAGCCTGCACCTGAATGAAGCCAGTTTTGAATTGGCGGCGGCAACGGTGGGCATGAATGCTTGTCCGGTGAGCGGCGTTTTTGTGGCTGGCATTATTCCGGAGAGTTTCAGTCATGACGAGACTCAGGATGTGCTTGCCGCCCTGCGCGAGACATTGTCTTTCCTGGCCGGCCCCGGCCAGGCCAATGTCACGCTGGTGAATGGTTTTATTATCGGGCGTTATCTTGGACACAGTGCCGAAGAGGCGCGTCGGGCGTTTATCGGACTATGGCGGATATTGCGCCCTTGGCTGACCGGCAGAGATGCCTGCCTGCCAAGGATCTGGTCGACATGAACGTCATGGTCAGGACAGTGGCAAGAAAAATGCATGCACATCAGAGATGACAGCTAACAGCTGACAACACTCGTTAATCAAACAGACCTGGTCAGACCCGTATGGAACTACTACCCAGAGAAAAAGACAAACTGATGCTGTTCACTGCAGCGTTGCTGGCCGAGCGCAGGCTGGCCCGAGGCCTGAAGCTGAACTATCCCGAAGCAGTGGCGCTGATCTCCATGGAGATCATGGAGGGTGCTCGTGACGGCCGCACGGTCGCCGAATTGATGAGCTACGGCAAGCAGATACTCAGTATTGAACAGGTGATGGACGGCGTTGCGGCGATGATTCCGGAAGTGCAGGTCGAAGCTACGTTTCCGGATGGCACCAAGCTGGTTACTGTACACGACCCGATCAACTAGTTGCACGATTGTTACGGACTAAACAGGCTAAAACACATGACCGTAAAACTGACACAGGAAAACCAGCTGGTGCCGGGCGAGATCCGCACAGCAGAAGGTGCCATTGAATTGAATGCCGGCCGGGAGACGCTGACGGTGTCAGTGCAAAACACCGGCGACCGACCCGTACAGATCGGGTCACATTATCATTTTGCCGAGGTCAACCCCGCTCTGCGCCTTGACCGCAATAAAGTGCGTGGGTTTCATCTGAACATTGCCGCAGGCACTGCCGTACGCTTCGAACCCGGGCAAAGCCGGGAAGTGGAACTGGTGGCCTACGCGGGCGAACGACGGGTGTTCGGGTTTCGTGGCGATGTCATGGGGCCTCTGGACTAGCGCTGGGCATATCAGGCAGGAGAACAATAGTGGCAAGTATGGATCGCGCAACCTACGCGCAAATGTTCGGACCGACGACAGGTGACCGTGTGCGCCTGGCGGATACGGATCTCTGGCTGCAGGTCGAGAGGGACTACACGCGCTACGGCGACGAAGTCAAATTTGGTGGTGGCAAGGTGATCCGGGACGGCATGGGTCAAAGCCAGCGCGGCGATGCGCAGAGCATGGATGTGGTCATCACCAACGCCCTGATCCTGGATCACTGGGGTGTGGTCAAAGCCGATGTCGGTATCAAGCATGGCCGTATCATGGCCATCGGCAAGGCCGGCAACCCCGACGTGCAGGACGGCGTCACCATTGTCATCGGACCAGGCACCGAGATCATTGCCGGTGAAGGGCAAATCCTGACTGCCGGCGGCATCGATTCACACATCCATTTTATCTGTCCGCAGCAGGTGGAAGAGGCGACCATGTCGGGCATCACGACCATGCTGGGTGGTGGCACAGGGCCAGCCACCGGCACCAAGGCTACCACCTGTACGCCAGGCATCTGGAATATTGGCAAGATGTTGCAGGCAACAGATGCCATGCCCATGAACTTCGGCTTTCTGGGCAAGGGCAACGGCAGCCTGCCTGAACCGCTGATTGAGCAGTTGCTGGCGGGTGCCTGTGGTCTCAAATTGCATGAAGACTGGGGGACAACCCCGGCGTCGATCAACAACTGTCTGAACGTCGCTGACTATTATGATGTGCAGGTAGCCATTCACACCGACACCCTGAACGAGTCGGGCTTCGTCGACGACACGCTGGCGGCGTTCAAGGATCGCGCCATTCACACCTACCATACGGAAGGCGCCGGCGGCGGCCACGCGCCGGATATCATCAAGGCCTGTTCGGTTGCCAATGTGCTGCCTTCTTCTACCAATCCGACACGTCCTTACACCGTCAATACCGTTGATGAGCACCTGGACATGCTGATGGTGTGTCACCATCTGGATGCTGCAATACCCGAAGACGTCGCCTTTGCCGACTCGCGTATTCGCAAGGAAACCATTGCCGCTGAGGACATCCTGCATGACCTGGGCGCGTTCAGCATGATTGCATCGGATTCCCAGGCCATGGGCCGGGTCGGGGAAGTGGTCACCCGCACCTGGCAGACCGCGCACAAGATGAAAGTTCAGCGCGGGCCGCTCAAGGAAGATACGGCGGAGTCTGACAATTTTCGCGCCCGTCGTTACATAGCCAAATACACCATCAATCCGGCTATCACCCATGGTATCGCGCATGAGGTCGGCTCCATAGAGCCGGGCAAGCTGGCCGACCTGGTACTGTGGAAGCCGGCGTTTTTTGGCATCAAACCATCACTGATTATCAAGTCCGGGATGATCGCCGCGGCGCCGATGGGAGATCCCAACGCGTCGATTCCGACACCGCAACCGTCTCACTATCGGCCCATGTTCGGCTCCTATGGCAGTGCCGCAGCGGCGCTGTCGGTGACGTTTACCAGTCAGCTGGCGCTGGAATCCGGCATGCTCGGCAAGCTGGGACTGGCCCGAAAACTGGTGGCTTGTCGCAACACCCGGACGATTCGCAAACAGGACATGATTCTTAATGACTGGTTGCCGGTGATCGAAGTGGATGCACAGACTTATGAAGTGCGAGCCAATGGCGAGCTGTTGACCTGCGAACCGGCGAGCGTGCTGCCGCTGGCGCAGCGCTACAGCCTGTTCTAGCCGCCTGCTCCAGCCACCTGGTCTGGCAACTACACAGAGGAATTTGACATGTTGGAAGTGCACGAACGACTGGGAACCCAGTGCAAGGCGCCGGTTGATGTCCGGGTGATATTGACCCACGAGCAACGTGACCGTGGACGCATGCGGCTGTTTTCTACCGAAGGCGAGGAAGTCAGGCTGTTTCTGGCACGCGGCACACCTCTCCAGGTCGGCGAGTATCTGCGCAGCCAGTGCGGGCGCCTGGTACTGGTAGAAGGGGCGATAGAGCCGGTGGTCATCGCATCCTGTGAGGACTGGGAGGTGTTCAGCCGTGCCTGTTATCACCTGGGCAACCGCCACGTTAAGGTACAGGTCGGTTCATGCTCGTTGCGTATTCTGCCCGATCACGTGCTGGAGGAAATGCTGGTGCTGTTAGGCTTGACGCTGCAATACGCGCACCATGTGTTTGTACCGGAGCAGGGTGCCTATACAGGTCATGGCGGACACTCCCATGAACCCCCGGCGCCGGCCAGCAAGCAGACCGGACTGATTGAAGCACTGGACATTGCGGGTAAGCATGAACACCACTGACCACGCCCTGCTGCGGCTCCTGCACCTGAGCAGTGCCGGTCTGCCGGTGGGCGCCTATGCCTTTTCCCACGGGCTGGAATATGCCATTGAAGCCGGCTGGCTGAAATCAGATGCGGATATTGAATGCTGGTTAAGTGCACAACTGCGCTTCAGTCTGGCGGCGTTGGACCTGCCGATACTGCTGCGACTGGATCGGGCACTGGCGGCAAATGATAAGGCGGCGGTCCAATACTGGAACGCATTGCTGCTGGCCAGTCGGGAAACACATGAATTGCAGCTGACGGATACTGCCACGGGACTGGCGCTGCAGAAGCTGTTGCCTGAATTTGGTGTACCTGTGCTCGCCATGCATGGGCCGGTGAGTTTTGTCACAGCGTTTGCGCAGGCCGCGCGCCACTGGCAGATCGATGCGCCGATGGCTGCACTGGGCCTGTGCTGGTCGTGGATAGAGAACCAGGTTAACGCAGCAACCAAACTCTTACCCATGGGACAGACACAGGCGCAGCGCATGATGCACTCACTGCAGGCGCTGGTCCCGGCCGCCATCGCGACGGCGGCGAATGTGGCAGATGACCGCATCGGTGCCAGCCTGCCAGCACTCAGTCTTGCCAGTATGCACCACGAAACCCAGTACTCGCGGCTGTTCCGCTCATGAGCACAATAGCGCACACAGATTCACCAGCAAAATTGATAGCAAAGAGGAAGTCACCATGACGAACGATAAATCGGGCCAGACCCTGCGCGTAGGTGTAGGCGGCCCCGTTGGCTCCGGCAAGACCGCATTGTTGCGGGCCCTGTGCAGTGTACTGCGCGACTACTACGATATCGCGGTGGTCACTAACGACATTTATACCAAGGAAGATGCCAATTTCCTTACCCGGCATGAAGCGTTAAGCGCCGACCGGATCATTGGCGTGGAAACCGGTGGCTGTCCGCATACGGCTATCCGTGAGGATGCTTCCATGAACCTGGCTGCCATCGACGAGCTGATCGAGCGTCATGGTCAGCTGGAGGTAATTTTTGTTGAAAGCGGGGGCGACAATCTCAGTGCCACTTTCAGTCCGGAACTTTCCGACCTGACGTTGTATGTTATCGATGTGTCGGCCGGCGACAAGATACCGCGCAAGGGTGGGCCGGGCATTACCCGCTCGGATCTGCTGATCATCAACAAAACAGATCTGGCACCTTTAGTGGGCGCGTCTCTGGATGTCATGCGGGAAGATGCCACACGTATGCGCGGAGAACGACCGTTTGTATTCAGCAACCTGAAGGCAGGCAGCGGGCTGACGGAAATCATTGCGTTTATCATCGAGCAGGGTATGTTGCCTGACCGCCTTCCGGACGGAATCCTGACCCGCAGCCTGGCTTCTGAAGCACACGAATTCCCCAAATCAGAAAGGAGTGTTCAATGAATCTGAGTAACCCGATTGCCAGCATGACTGGGATAGCAGTCAAGGCGAGATGTCGTGTCGGAATTTGCCTGGCAGCCATTTTTTTTCTGTCAGCAATACCGGTGCTGGCCTGGTCGCATCCTGGTCACGGTCTGGATGGTTTGTGGCTTCACGACGCGCTGCACGCTGCTACCGCTGCTTTTGCTATCGCTCTGGTAGTGTTGCTGGCCGTGCAATATGTTCGCCACCGCAAGTCTGACAAGCGGGACTGATTGCCGGGCATTTGCCGGAGCGAGTCTGCTGATGTCAGTCTCGCTCCAGGATGCTCAGCGCAATGCGCGCCGCAGCCGTGCGGTTTTGTACGTTCAATTTCTTGAAAATCTGCTCAAGATGTTTGTTGACTGTACGCGGGCTCATCTGCAATATCTGGGCGGTCTCCCAATTGGTCTTGCCCTGACTTATCCAGGTAAGCACTTCTGACTCGCGCTTGGTCAGTTCGAGTTTTTCCCGTAGCAGGTCTTCGCCGGAACTCTCGTTTGCCTCTGACAGCTTAAGCAGCTTTTCCTCGTTATTGATATGCCGGATAAACGCCACCGTCAGACGTTTCTCCTGTGTCAGCGGCCCATTTTTGCTGCTCACGGTTAACACCAGCGTCTGGTCGGTCTGGCGCTGTCTGGGCTCGGGTGGCGACAGCCAGTCGCTCAGTGCTGCGGCCAGCTCGGTTTTTTGCCAGCTTTCGCTGGCGCCCGCCCGGGCAAACAGCGCCAGGGTCTGCGGAGTTGCCCAAAGGATGCGCCCTTGTGTGTCTACCGAGAACAGGTGTTGACCGGTGGAGTCGAGGGCGTTGTAGGCACTGCTGGTCAATTTGGCATTGCTCAGATGGACGGTCATGCGGGCCAGCAATTCATCCGGGTTGATGGGTTTGGTCAGGTAGTCCACACCACCGGCCTCAAGACCGCGAACAACGCTCCCGGAATCGGTGAGGCCGGTCATGAAAATCACCGGAATCGCCGCCAGCTCCGGAATTGCGCGAAGTTCACGGCAGGTGTCAAAGCCGTCCTTGTGCGGCATGATGGCGTCCATCAGTATCATGTCAGGCCGGATACGCCGGGCGATGGTCAGCGCCTGTTTGCCTTCCAGCGCCACCAGGACATCGTAGCCCGCTTCTTCAAGTGTATCGTTGACAAAACTCAGCGACTCCGGTGAATCGTCAACGACCAATATGACATTGGAATATGATTTTTTGTTCATAGTGCTCTCGTCACGTCTCTGTATTTCTGGCATGTGTGTATCAAGCTCCATGGTCGGTTGTAGTTGAGACTGTCTGTGTGCATTGTCAGGCCACTCTGAACGCACCTGCCAGCGCCGCAAACTGCATCGCACTGGCAAGCTGCTGGCAATAGGCCAGCGTGTTGTCGTCTATCAATCCGTTTTCGGACATTTCCTCCAGCTTGTTGCTGACACCGCGTTTGTAACCCAGGTCAGCGTAAGCTAGCAGTTCACGGACCAGCTCATGATTGGCGAGCGCCAGCAACTTCGGATGATAAATGGCTGCCGGATCAACCACCGTTGACTGGGGTGTATCGCTGCTGCGTACCCAGTTCAGAGACAGCAGGCTGCCGATACTCTCGAGCAATTGCTGATTATTGATGGGTTTGACCAGATAGTCATCGTGAGCGCTTGGCGATTGCGAATTGCGATGACGTTCGTGTGCGTCCGCGGAAATCATGATGATGGGTTGCTCAAAGTTCTTCTTCCGGAGCATATCAGCCAGCACCAGTCCGTCAATGCCGGGCATGCTTACATCCAGCAGGAACAGGTCAGGTGTCACGGTTTTAAGTGCGTCCAGGCAGTCGTGAGCATCGCGCGCCTCGAAGGTGGTCAATCCCAGAGGATGCAGCAGGTCCCCCATCAGCCCGCGGTGAATGGGATCATCGTCAACCACCATGATGATTTTGCGGTTGCCGCTGTAGCCGCTGATCAGGCGTTGGGGCGGGGTTTCAATAACCGGTTCGCTGATGCGGGACAACATCAGTGACACCTTGAAGCAGCTGCCTTCACCGGGCGTACTGCTTATATCCAGTTCGCCACCCATGATTTCGGTAAGCAGACGCACAATGGTCAGGCCCAGTCCGGTGCCTGGTACGTTCGGCGCATCTATATTCCTGACGCGCTCGAACGGATCCAGGATGCGATGCAGGTCCTTGTCATTGATCCCCACACCGGTATCTATCACCGCAAACTCGGCGACCTCGCTGCGATAATGAACATGGAATTCGACACTGCCCTGGTGTGTGTATTTGATGGCATTGGACAGCAGATTGATCAGGATCTGGCGCAAGCGTTTTTCGTCCGTGGTGACGTAGTCGGGCAACCGGTTATGTATGTGGCAACTGAATTCGATGCCTTTTTCCAACGCCATGGTGCGGAACATCTGGATCATCTGATCGATCAGGTCAGGCAGTTTTACCCGATTCCGATAAATCTCCAGACGACCTGCTTCGATCTTGGAGATGTCCAACAGGCCTTCTATCAGACCGGCCAGATGCTCGCCGCTGCGTTTGATAATCTGGATGGCATTACGGTGTTTCTCGGGTATGTCAACGCGCTGAGTCAGTAATTGTGCATAACCCAGTATGGCCTGCAGCGGTGTGCGCAGCTCGTGACTGATGCCCGACAGGTAGCGGCTTTTGGCGTCGTTGGCACGTTCTGCCAGTTCTTTGGCCTTCTGCAGCTCCAGATCGGTCTGGTTATGGGCCTCGATCTCCAGCAACAACCGGCTGGTCTGCCGCGCCGACTCCTGTTGTGCCACTTCGCGGCTTTCACTGGCCAGCAGATGCAGCCAGCACACGACACCCAGGATGATCAGCAGGATAAAAAACAGAGTCCAAAGCGCCTGCTGAAGCAGAATGATTTCGGCGGCAGATGTCGGCTGCATCTGGTAATAAATCAGGGCCAGCAGCGCCGCGCTGAAGGTATTGGCGGTAGTGAACAGGACAAAGAACCTGACCATGCGTCGGTTTTCGGTCGAGAAGATCGCATCGGGTAACAGTGGCCGCAGCCACTGTTCCAGCTGATTGCTCAGACGTCCGTCGGGTTTGCAGACATCCATGCAGCGCGAGTCCAGCGAGCAACACAACGAGCAGATGGCTCCCTGATAGGCCGGACAGTAGGCGATATCATCGCGCTCAAAACGGTTTTCGCAAATGCAGCATTCCAGCGTGTTGTCGGCATCCTGAATTTGCAGGAGATCATCGATCTGCGGCGATTGGCGCGCTAGATAAAAACGTCCGCGTGTCAGCATTGCCAGTGCGGGTACGGAGATGAAACAGATGCCCAGGCTGATGAAGTGTGCAAGATGGCCGGCCGTGTCACCGAAAAGACCCATGTAGCACAGTACACCAGCGACCGAGGCGATAATGACCGAGACGGTACCCACCGGGTTGATGTCATACAGATGCGCACGTTTGAATTCCACGTAGGACGGGCTCAGTCCCAGCGGTTTGTTGATCAGCAGGTCAGCCGACAGGGAGCCCAGCCAGCTCAGGGTGACGATGGCAAACAGTCCCAGAATGGCTTCCAGCGCCCGGTACATACCCAGTTCCATCAGTAGCAGTGCAATGGCGACGTTGAAAACCAGCCACACCACACGGCCCGGGTGGCTGTGGGTCAGGCGCGAGAAAAAGTTCGACCAGGCGATGGAGCCCGCATAGGCGTTGGTGACGTTAATCTTCATTTGCGAGACCACTACCATCAGCCCGGCCAGCACCAGTGACAGCGTCGGGGACTGCGTCAGGTAGTTGAATACCATCTGGTACATGTAGGTTGGGTCGGCGGCACGCTCCGGTGTATCGCCAGCGCTAATGGCAAGGTACGCAAGAAAGGAGCCGAGCAGCATTTTGATGATGCCGATGAAGATCCAGCCGGGTCCCGCCAGCAACAGCCAGAACCACCACCGGCGTTTGTTCTCGCGGGTCTTTTCCGGCATGAAGCGCAGGTAATCGACCTGTTCACCAATCTGCGCAACAAGGGAAAACATGATCGCCACCGATGAACCGAACAGCGCCAGGCTGAAGCCGTTGCTGGCGGCTGTCGCACCGGTGTTCTCCGGCATGTAGGCAGTCCAGTCGCTGACGCGGGCGAACTCGAACCAGGCGATGACTGCCAGTGCGGTACATTGCAGAAACAGCCAGAACGTCTGCGTGCCGACCTGAAATTTGCTGATGATGGTAATGCCGTGGGTAACGATGGGTATGACGGCGACAGCGCAGATGATGTAGCCCAGCCACAGAGGGATGCCGAGTAGGGCCTGCAGGGCTGCGGCGAGGATGGCACCTTCGATGGCAAAAAAGATAAAGGTAAATGAGGCGTAGATCAACGATGTGATCGTTGAACCAAGATAACCAAACCCGGCGCCGCGGGTCAGCAGATCGATGTCCAGTCCGTACTTGGCGGCATTGTAGGCGATCGGTACGCCCGTCAGCAGAATGACAAGTCCGACCGCGATCATGGCGGCGATGGCATTGACGGCGCCATAGCTGAGCGTCACCGCCGCAGCAATGGCTTCCAGAGCCAGGAAGGCAGTGGCACCCAACGCTGTTTTTGCGACATGTTCGATGCTCCAGCGTCGCGCCTTGATAGCGGTGAAGCGCAACGCGTAGTCTTCGAGTGTCTCGTTTCCGACCCAGACATTGTAGGTGCGTCTGACCCTGAATATATGTTGAGTTGCTTTCATCAGCCGTTTGTCCCGCAACAGCCATGTTTTGCTGTCCGTGCCTCATGACGGTTCATTCAAGAAAATAGCTGTCCAAAACAGTTCGCTGTTCTGGTAATGCCTGCTTTTGGCGCGCACAGCCTGCCTGCGCCCTGTTCCGGAGCATGAAACGCAGGAAAAATTCGTTTTTAATGCGTTAAATGACGTGTATTCCGGGGAAAAGGCTTGGGCATAGGGAGTACAGCAAGTTTCATACCGTTGTTGCGCACAAAAAAAAGCCCCGCTCAAAAGAGCAGGGCTTTTTTTTGGAGCATTGACGCTAGTTTTAGAACTGCTTGCGCAGGCCTATTTCAAACGTGCGGCCCAGAGGGTTGCCGATACGCGGATCGTAACCCAGCTCCTGGCGTGATGCCGGTGGCATTTCGTCAAAGATATTGACGATGGACGCGGTCAGTGTGGTTTCAGCTGGCAGATCCACCGTGTAGTGGAAGTCAGCAACAATCCAGTCCTTACCATCGATACCATAGGTGCTGGGGCCAAACGGCGTTGTAGTGCCTGGCTGATAACCAGCAGGCGTCAACGCTGCATCGCCTACTCGCGAGCCATCATCGTTATAGAAGCGCTCGTCCTTCACACCACTGACATACTGCACTGACAGACGGAAGTTGTGGTCGCCCTGTGAGTAGTTGGTGGTGAAGTTGCCGCGCCAGTCAGAGATGGCGTTGGCGATGGTTTCGTAGTTCAGGAAGCCAAGACGATCTCGTGCCGGCGCGACTTCAAAGCCATCCAGCAAGGTTGGCGTAAACATGAACTCCTGCACCTTGGTAGCAGTCAGACGGAATTCCAGGTCACCTGCAAAAGCGGGCATGCCATAGCTGGTCTGAACGTCGAAACCTTTGGTCTGCTGACCAGGACCGTTACCAAAGTCGGTACGGATCTGGGCAAAGTCAGACGCAGTGGAGACGCCCTGTACGCAAGCACCGCCATTGAAAATGACACGATCAATCAGCGGGTGTGAGCAGTCTGCCAATGCGCTGCCGTCGTTAGGCACGGCACCTGAGCCGCTTGGCGGAATGCTGAATACCGAGTTGGCAATCAGGTTGGCGTTGGCGAGCAGGCCCAGTTCTTTTTCCACTTCGATATCAAAGTAGTCAACGATGAACTGGAAGTCGCTGCCGGCAGTGAAACCTTCGGATTGCCAGATGGCACCGACGCTGGCTACAGTCGCTTCTTCCGGCTCGATATCAGACCGGGTAAAGGTCTGTGAACCGCGCCATGCACCGCCTGCGCGGGTGTAGTTGGTTGTCCCGGAGGTAACCTCGCCGGGAACGATACCTGCGCCAGGTGCCTGGTAGTTGGTACCGTAAGAACCACGGAAGGCGATATTTTCAGTGGCATCCCACTTACCGGAAATCTTGTATACCGTGGCGTCCAGACCGCCAGAGAACTGCTCGTAGCGCACGGCGGCTGCCATGTACAGAGTGTCCAGGATTGGCAGGTTGAATTCCGTAAACACGGATTCCTGAGTCTGTTTGGTGGCATCAGGAATATTCGTGCTGAAGAACTGGAACGGACCCGGTGCGTCAGGCGTACAGCCAGTATAGGAAGGTGATTCCGGCTGCGCTGGCTCCTGCTCCGGCCATGCACATGGCTGCATGCCGTTGTAAAGCGGGCTGGGCACGACTTCGCGCTCTTTGGTATTACGCCATTGAGCACCGGCACCCCACGACACCATACCACCTGGCAGTTCGATTGGCGTTTCGCCGCTGAAGACCAGGTCGGCCGTCACGTTCCAGTTGATTTCTTCGTCGTAGCGGTCATCAAACATCCAGCGAATCAGCTCATCCGGGTTTTCGGAACCCGGTACGTAGCTGGGGTTAGCCAGGCCAAGTACCGGCTGGCCGGCGAAGTTGGACGCAAAGGGGTTGTACCACATGCAGCCATTGGTGCCTGCTGCACCCGGGTTTTGCGTACCAAAACGGTCAGGGTTCAGGTCAGTCACGTTACAGTTGGGGCCACCAAAACCGCTTAGTGCTTCCTGCAGGCGATAAATCGCGATATCGGGGCTGTCTGCTGTGATGTGCGACTGGTTATAGGTCAGTGCTGCATCGTAGAAAATGCCACTGCCGATGTTCAGTTCGCCGTCAAAACCAGCAGTCAGGTGCATGAAGCGGTTGTCGATTTCGCTTGGCGTGCTGTGACGGCCACTTTCAGCGAATGTGTCCAGGCCGCCGTGAGCGAAGGCACGGTAGAGTATCGGCGTGAAACCTTGAGTCACCGCGTACAGCGGGTTGTTGGCGAAGCCGGTGCGCTGGGCAAACTCATCTACGTACGGGTTGTTTTTGGGCACGTAAAGCTGGTACGCCGCGCCCGCAGCACGCGCAGGGCCACGGATAACCGGCTGTGAAGGAGAACCGTAGGCATTGGGCGTAGAGACCTGGGAGTAAGCAGCCCGGGCCGTAAAGCTGTGCTGGGCACTGATTTCGGTGCTCACCTGGCCGAACAGGCGGTAGATGTCATTATCCGCAACCAGGTCGTAATAAGGAATGTAGTTGTATCGGCATCCCTGGAATCCGCGGCTGGGGTCAACAATACCACCGACTGCGTTACATGATTCGTTGGTGAAGTCAGTAGCCAGTCCATAAACCGGGCCGAATTCACTGTTGGCTGTGTTGCCTGGCGTTGCCGGCAGCGGGCCACGGGCAGTCCAGGCTGCCAGGTTGGTCAGATCTGACCAGGGCGCCGGGTTAACCGAGTAAGGCTGGCTGGCGAAATCACGCTCGGTGGTGCCCATCTGCGAGCGATGATCCCACTGGGCGGCCCAGACCACATCTGTGTAATCGCCACCGAAACCACCGATGATACCTACGTTGAAATCACCGTCGGAACCATCGATGGCCTTGTAGGAGCCTTGCACTTCAATGCCGTCAAAACTGTCGACGCTGATAAAGTTGACCACACCACCGGTAGCATCCGCACCGTAGGTTACTGCGGCGCCGTCCTTCAGGATCTCGGTACGCGCCAGTGCAATGGATGGAATGACGGAGGTGTTCTGGGTGACGCGACGGCCGTTAAACAGGGACAGTGTCTTGTCCGCACCGATGCCACGCAGGTTGTAGCTGACGCTGCCGGTCAGGCCGGCACCGCCGAAGTAGTAGGACTCACCGGAAGTGGCGCCCGAGATGCTCAGGCTTTTGGCGAATTCCAGTGCTGAAGGTGAACCGGACAGCTGCATGTCAGCAGCGGTGTAGGTTTCAACCGGTAGTGCGGCGTCCACGGGTGTGCCACGGATCAAGGAACCAGTGACAACAACCTCTTCTATTTCAGGCTGTTGTTGTGCAAAAACCAGCGTGGGTGCGACCAGTGATGCGCAAGCGATGCACCGGTATAGCTCTTTCAATCTCATCGGGTTTCCCCCCCTTAGTACTTATTATTGCAGCGGTTAGATGGTTGCCTGCCAATTGGGCAAAAATCAGACATACAAATAAGCCACACAGATTTTTCTGGGCGTCAGAATAGTAATGCTCGACTCTATTTCGTCTGCGTTCAGAAGCCTGTTATGGCTCTCTTCATCAGTTTGATTTTTCTTATTGGGTCAGACGGTCTTTCACATGTTGCGCGACAGAATCTATCGCGCTTGTTATGGGTCCTGCACACTTTCAAAAGCAGTTACTATCTTGGAAAGTGTTACCAATCTTCACAGAATGATCAGTTTGTTACTTTTCATAACACTTTGTTTTGTCAGAGCATTCTGTGCGATCGACCGCTCGAAGCATAAACCATGCGTTTTTGCCGAGTCAATGCAATTATCTACTAAACTGTCGATTCGCAAACTGTTAGCACGACCAATCAAAAACAAGGCAACAAAAAGGATTTACAAGAGGACCAGGCATGAGTGCAGAAACAGTATTGATAGGCACGCGCAAGGGGGCATGGACGCTGACTATCGCGGCCACGCGGAAGGCCTGGAGCCTCAATGGCCCGCTGAATCTGGGCTCGGTGGTCTATCACTATGTGGCGGACCCGCGTCAGCCCGGCCATCAGATGATGTCGATAGGCGGAGGTCATCTGGGGCCCTCGATCATGCGGTCACACGATGACGGCAAGAGCTGGGAGGAAGCTGCATATCCGCCGGCCTTTGCGCCAGGCAGTGCGCGAACAGTTGACCATGTGTTCTGGTTGACCCCGGGCCATGCCAGTGAACCTGAGGTCTGGTATGCCGGAACATCCCCCCAGGGTTTATTCAGGTCGACGGATGGTGGCATGCACTGGCAGGAAGTCGAAGGGCTAAACAATCACCCTGCTTTCGGCGACTGGCGTGGCGGCGACAAGGATGGCACACCCGATGGCCCCAAGCTGCACTCGATCATCGTTGATCCGGGCAATGGGCAGCACCTGATCATCGGTATGTCCAGTGGCGGCATTTTCGAAAGCCATGATGGTGGTGACAGCTGGGTCCCGCTGAACAGGGGTGTGGCCACTGATTTTTTCCCGCCCAAAGAGGACGGCAGCGAATACGAGTTTGGTCATGATCCGCATTGTGTGGCCATGCATCCCCTGGCCAGTCATCGACTGTACCACCAGAACCATTGTGGCATGTATCGCCTTGACCGTGATCGTGGTGATATCTGGCAGCGTATTGGTAACAATCTGCCGGCGCAGGTCGGGGATATCGGGTTTCCGGTGGTGCTGCATCCACAGGACCCGGATACGCTGTGGGTATTCCCCATGGACGGTTCCGGGCTGTGGCCACGCACCAGCCCGGATGGCAAACCGGCCGTCTACTGTAGCCGCGACGGTGGTCTAAGCTGGCAGCGCCAGGATACCGGATTCCCGCGACAGCAGGCCTGGTGGACGGTCAAGCGCCAGTGCATGGCCGTTGATGCCCGGACGCCGACGGGAGTGTATCTGGGCACCACCAATGGCCAGTTATGGGGCAGTTTTGACGAGGGCGAGACCTGGGAGGGGTTGGCCATGGATCTGCCCCAGATCTATTCGGTGGAAGTGGTGAGTCGGACATGATTCGGGTGATCATTCCCAGCCAGCTGGAATCCTATACGCAGGGCGTTCGCGAGCTCGTCATTGAGGCGTCGGCGTGTCCCGATTTGCAACAGCTGACCCTGGCGCTGGATGATCTGTATCCCGGAATCCGATTTCGCTTTGTTGATGAACACGGTAACATCCGGCGTCACATTGCTGTTTTTGTCGGCGAAACCATGGTCAGAACGCTGGATACACCTTTGCACGGGCACGAGCGTGTGCAGATAGTGGGTGCACTGAGCGGTGGCTAGGCTCGAGCTGCCGACACCGGCGATATAAAACCAACCTGATACGCGGAATCTGCTGATGAAAACTGCTTCTCTGTCATCCGTGCGTGCCTTGGTCATGGCCGGCGTTGTCGCGCTGACTGCGCCCGGCGTGCACGCGCAAACCTTCGAGCGCAGCGCGCCTGGTGCCGTTGGACTGTCTGCGGAAAAGCTGGCACTGGCCACCGCGGACCTGCAGGCACGGGTGGATGCCGGTGATATAGCCGGTGTGGTGGCAGCGGTGGTTCGTGACAGTCAGCTGGTCTACGCCGAAGCTCTGGGTATGCGGGATATCGCTGCAGGTGCGAAGATGCCCTTTGATGCGCTGTTTCGTACCTATTCCATGACCCGGCCAATAACAGCGTTGGGCATTTTGATGCTTCACGATGAGGGGCTGCTGGACGTCAACGATACCCTGCACACCTACCTGCCGCAGTTTGCAGACCAGCAGGTGCTGGTGGACGCTGGCAGCACGGATGTATCCGCCACCCGTCCGCGCCAGGGTGACATTACGCTGGCGCAGTTGCTGACGCATACCTCTGGTCTGGGCAGTCGCAGCAGCGCCCTGTATCGGACGCACAATGTGCATAGCTACGATCAGTCGCTTGCCCAGGTAGTCGACAATGTCGCGCAGCTACCTCTGTTTGAGGACCCGGGTACAGCTTATCGTTATGGCCTGCATGCCGAGGTGCTGGGCAGGGTCATTGAGGTGGTGTCCGGGCAAGATATAGGCACGTTCTTTCAACAACGCATCTTTGCTCCGTTGGGCATGAGCGACACCGTGTTTTACGTTGATCCGGCCCGAACCGAGCGTCTGGCAACTGTGTATCGCCCTGACGATAGCGGTCAGCTGCTGGCCCATGAAATGGAGAGCATTCCCGTTACCGAGCCGCGCGCACTGAGCAGCGCCGGAGTCGGTCTGGTTTCGTCGACCATGGATTTTTTACGTTTTTCGCAGTTGTTTCTGGACAATGGTCGGGTGAATGGCGAGCAACTGGTCAGCCCGGCGGTGGTGCGGATGATGGCGGAGAACGCAGTGCCGGAGGCTCTGCTGCCCATCGGCAGCGGCGGCTACTGGCGCGGGTCAGGCTGGAGTCTGGGCGGTATGGCCGTGGTCCTGGAAGCAGACACCTACAATCATACCGTCAACGAAGGTGAGTACTGGTGGGACGGGTCGGCCGGCACGCGTTTCTGGATCGATCCCGAAGAGAACATGGTCACCATTATCATGGCCCAGATTTCACCGGCCAGCGGTAACGGGTTTCGTGAGAGTTTCAAAACACTGGTTTATGACGCTATTGAATGAAGCGGAGCGCGACGGTCTCGTCTGCCTTTGTCAGTCATTGTCAGTCATTGTCAGTCAGACCGGCAAACGTGCCGTCGGTCAGCCTGCGCAGGTCGTCAGGGTTGAGTTCAATCTCCAGCCCGCGACGACCGGCGCTGACATAAACCCTGGCATAGTCACGGGCTGAACTGTCAATAAAAGTGGGCAGGCGTTTTTTTTGTCCCAGTGGACTGACCCCGCCCAGCACATACCCGGTGCTGCGTTGCACATCTGCCGCTGCAGCCATGGCGGCTTTTTTGCTGCCAGCAGCCCTGGCCATCTGCTTGAGGCTCAGCTGGTGGGTAACGGGAACAATGCCCACTGCCATAGCCTTGCCGTCCAGCGCCACGACCAGGGTTTTGAAGACCTGCTGTGCAGGCACCGCCATTTTCTCAGCCGCCTCCAGGCCATACGACGGGTGTCCGGCGTCATGACTGTACTCATGAATGCGATGAGCTACACCGGCCTTTTTTGCAGCATTGATGCCGGGTGTCATGGGCCTGCCACGACCTCCTGACGAAGTTCACCCAGTCCGTCGATACCGATGCGAATGGTGTCGCCCACCTTGAGGTATTTGGGTGGCGTGAAGCCATCACCAACACCTTCCGGCGTGCCGGTGTAGATCAGATCGCCAGGCATCAGCGTCATGAACTGGCTCAGGTAGCTGACGATCTCGGCGACACCAAACACCATCTGACTGGTATTGCCCTGCTGGCGCATCTCGCCGTTGATCTCCGACCACACGGCCAGATTCTGCACGTCATCAATGCTGTCACGGGTTACCAGCCAGGGGCCGAACGGGGCGAATGAATCGGCACTTTTGCCTTTGATGAACTGGCCCGCGCGTTCGCGCTGGAAGGCGCGTTCGGATACGTCATTGCCGACGGTGTAGCCGGCAACATGAGAGAGCGCGTCGGCAACATCTACGTACTGCGCGCGTTTACCGATGACCACCACCAGTTCCGCCTCATAGTCCAGTTTGGTGGCGGCGCGCGGTTCTATGACCGGATCAAACGGGTTACTGAGCGCGGACACCGCTTTGCTGAAGACCAGTGGTTCCTCGGGAACCTCAACTGCCATTTCGGCAGCATGGTCGATGTAGTTGAAGCCGATGGCGATGATTTTGCCTACGCCGGTAACCGGTGCTGCCAGCCTGGTATCGGCGCTGACCAATGGCAGGCTGTCGTGAGCAATGGCAGCAATACGTGCCAGATTTGCATCTGACAACTGCTCGGGTGTCAGATCGCTCAGGTGGTCGGACAGATCACGGATCCTGCCCTGTGCGTCTATCAGCCCGGGCTTTTCTGCGCCTGCCGGTCCAAACCGGACCAGCGTCAGTTCTGCTGCCTGCAGTGACGAAGACAACAGCAGTGCGAAGCCCAGGGCTGCAAGCGTGACGCGGATCGGACAAACAGTAACGAGGCGGTTCAACATGGCAGGGGCATCCTTGGTTATCTTTATTGTGGTGGCAGTATAACGTACAAAATCAAGCGTATACCAACCCCTGTGTTAGCGGTACACTTGCCTGTTAAAAGATACAACAACCTGAAACCGGAAACCTGCTTATGTTCTCTCCCTTTCGCGCACTGCGTTACTGCCAGATTGTCAATGCCAGCCGTCTGCTTTCCGGCACAGTAGTACTGCTGCTGTCGATTACATTGGCGCCTTCGACGCTGATGGCACAGACCACGTTACTGACCAACGTGAACGGTTATACCATGCTGGACGGGGAAGGTGCCGGCAGCCCTCGCGAGCGTATGCGGTTTACGGCCATTCAGTTTACGGGCAATACCATAGACCGACTTTTCGCTGACGGTGATGAGCTGCCGGAGGACGACAGCATGACCATTCTCGACGGTGAGGGCAAAACCCTGTTGCCGGGACTGATTGATGCTCACGGCCATGTGCTTAACTATGGCCTCAGCCTGTTGCGCGTAGATATGACAGGCACCCGCTCCGAGCAGGACGCTGTGGCCAGGGTGCAGGCGTTTCAGCAGGCCAATCCGGAGCTGCAATGGATTCAGGGCCGAGGCTGGAATCAGGTATTGTGGGACAGCAATGCATTCCCCAGTGCCGAGACCTTGGCACAGGTCGCCCCGGAAACGCCCATGTGGTTCAGCCGGGTGGATGGGCACGCAGGCTGGGCCAACCAGGCGGCCATGGATCTGGCCGGTATCGACGCCAGTACACCTGATCCGGATGGCGGCATGATCATCCGCGATGCCGAGGGACGCCCGACCGGTACTTTCGTGGATACCGCGATGCGTTATATCACGCGACATATTCCGGATCTCAGCATCGACGACCAGAAAATGGCCCTGCGCCAGGCTATGCTGGCGTTGGCAGGGCAGGGTCTGACCAGCGTGCATGATGCAGGCGTATCCAGCACCACCTTGCAGGCATATCGGGAGTTGCTTGAGGACGGACCGCTGCCGATCCGGGTTTATGTCATGCTGGCCGGCGGTGATGACCAACTGGCCGACCGGCTGGCCGAGGGTCACTACATCAGCGATGACCATACCCTTGCTGTGCGTAGCGTAAAGATATCTGCTGACGGAGCTCTGGGCAGCCGCGGTGCCTACCTGAATGAGGAATATTCGGATCAGCCCGGCCACCGGGGTCTGTTACTGTTGTCACCTGAGCGGCTGACGCAACTGATGGAAATATCCATGCAATCGGGTTTTCAGGTCAACGTGCATGCCATCGGCGACGGCGCCAACATGATTGTCCTGGACAATTATGAGGCGCTGATTCAGCGCACAGGTACTGCCGATCAGCGGCATCGTATTGAGCACGCCCAGGTTCTGCGGTACGAGGATATCCTGCGTTTCAACGAGCTCAATGTCATTCCCTCGATGCAGGCGACGCATGCCACCAGTGACAAGAACATGGCCCAGGACAGACTGGGGGAAGTGCGTATTCAGGGCGCCTACGCCTGGCGCAAACTGATGGATGCGGGTGCCATCATAGCCAACGGCTCGGACTTTCCGGTAGAGTCACCGAATCCGTTTTTTGGCTTGCATGCGGCCGTCACGCGGCAGGATCATCAGAGCCAGCCCCCGGGCGGCTGGTTTCCGGAAGAGCGCATGACGCTGGACGAGGCATTGACCAGTTTCACGCTGGACGCTGCCTACGCGGCGCACCAGGAAGATATTCTGGGCTCGCTGGAGCCTGGCAAGCTCGCCGATTTCATTTTGCTGGAGCAGGATGTTTTTGCCATCGAGCCGTCACAGTTGTGGCAGGTCGATGTCGCCCAAACCTGGGTCGGTGGTCGCCGCATTGGCGAATAAACGGAGATGATCATGACTGACAGTAGTGCTTCGCGCCGCCGCTTTTTGCAGACCTCCGGCGCTCTGCTGCTGGGTGCTGCCGGTCTGCACTCGAGACTGGCGCAGGCGCAGCAGGACGTCGATACATTGTTTGCTGTAGCAGACGATGACAGTTACTGGCAGAGCGTGCGTCAGCAGTTTGCGTTCAGGGAAGACGCGGTACCGATGAATGCGGCTAACCTGTGTCCTTCATTCCAGCCGGTGGCACAACACGTGTCAGCGATGACAGCGGACATTGATCAGGACTGCTCCTTTAATAATCGCGCCAAGTTCTCCGGCTTTCTGGAAGATACTCGGAGCCGGGTGGCAGCCCAGTTAAAGGTCAGTGTTGATGAAGTGGCACTGGTGCGTAATACCAGTGAAGCAAATAATATCATCAATAACGGTCTGTCGCTTGAGCGTGGTGAGGAAGTGATTATCTGGGATGAGAATCATCCGACCAACCATGTTGCCTGGCAGGTCCGCGCGGCGCGCTACGGATTTTCGGTTAAAGCGGTACCAACACCGGCGGATGTTAACGTCGAAAATCTGGTCAGCGCTTTTGTGAACCAGTTTTCCGATCGTACACGGGTACTGGCGCTGACACATGTGTCCAATGTCAGCGGGATAAAGCTGCCAGTGGCCGAGCTGGTTGCTGCGGCGCATGCCCGCGGCATATTTGTCCATCTTGACGGCGCCCAGACCTGGGGCGCGATGGATCTGGATTTGCGCACGCTTGGTGTTGACGCCTACACGGCCAGCGCCCACAAGTGGTATATGGGGCCCAAGGAAGTAGGTCTGCTGTATGTCAGAGAGCCGGTGCAGACGCGCATCTGGCCGGGGGTAGTGGCATCCGGCTGGGGCGATGGGGCGGAGACCCGGCAACGCGGGGCGCGTAAATTCGAGTCTCTCGGGCAACGTGATGACGCGGCCCTGGCGGCGCTGGGTCTGACCGCGAGAATTCATGATCATATCGGTGCGTCACGCATAGAGCAGCGTATTGTCGCGCTGTCGCAGCGTCTGAAAAGTGGCGTGCAGGCGCTGGGTATACCGTTGGTCACCCCGTCTGATGCATCGTTGAGTTTTGGTGTGTGCATTGTGGCAGTACCGGATGGTCAGGCAGGTGCACTCGCCAACCGGCTTTACGCCGAATATGGCATCGCCGGAGCCGGTACAGGCGGCCTGCGTTTGTGTCCGGGGATATACAATACCGAGGCCCACGTAGACCGGGCGATTGACGGCATCAGGGCATTGTTGCAGGCCTGAACAGGCTTATACGCTTTTTAACGACACTTCCAGAAGACCGTCGCGACGCAGAACACCGTGGCTCACCGCAAAACCTTTGAGCATTGACGCGACCCTGGCCTGAGGACGCGGATGGCTGACCAGTGATGCATGACGGCCGGGATGCATGACCAGTTGATCCTGCGCCTGTATGCCATATTCGCGGTTGGTTACCTGCCTGTCATCTTTCAACTGGATCAGGCCGTGTCCCAGTGTTTCCTTGCGGATAAAAGGATGCAATACCTCGAAAAAAGCCTTTAGTGCCAGGTCATCCATATAGTTGAAAGAGTCCCAGAACAGGCACAGATCAAATTGGGTTTCTGCCGAAAAGTTCAGAGCTTGCCGGAAGCGCTCGCGCCAGGCATCAAGCAGTTCTTCCTGACGGGCGGACTCGTCAATAATCTTGCCGGTCTTGCGGGCGGGACCGGCAATAACTGGTGGTGACGCCACGGCATCGGGCAAACCACAGAAATGCAGTTTGCAACGCCGGTTGCCAAAGTGGGCGACTGTCTCATGAACACCAAAGCCGACGTCCAGCACCATCAATGGCGATACGTCTGCAAGTCGATGCAGAATATCGGGCATTAATCGGCTGGGCAGTGTCTCGGTCACTGTCACTGTCAATTGCTCGGCGAGGTTCACGGTTCAGCTGGTTTTATCGGTCGGATTGCCTGATTTGAACGAAGCCACTGATGCGCCGCCATTGGCGTGACTGGGATCAATATCGATGGTGCCTTTAAAGCGAGCACCTTCTTCCAGTGTCATTTTTGGCGTGATTATATTGCCCTTGATGGTACTGGTGCTGGAAACAAAGACTTTTTCCTTGCCAGTGATATCGCCGTGAACTTCACCGTCGATACGAATCACCTTGGCCGTGACGTCCGCATGAACCTTGCCGGATTTGCCAATGCTCAGTTCGTGGGATGCCAGATTCACGGTGCCTTCTACCTGACCTTCGATCAGCAGATTTTCGTCACCGCTGATATCACCCTTTACCTTGATGGTGGCGCCAAGCGTAGCAGACTTGCCCGAGCTGGCGGCAGCAGCAGGCCGTGGAGCGCTACTGTAACTCGATTCCACCGCCGGCGCGGCCGAGGTTTCGGGTTTGTCCTGTTTGTCTTTGTTCCGGTCAAACATAAGTATCACCAATGACTTTGTGGTTATCGCTCCGGACTTTATCAAGTAAGGTCGGGTCTGACAATGGTCTGGGCATCAAAATGCAGAGGCCACCAGTAATTTTCAAGCATTGCCCGCCCGCTGCAGTCGCTGGCGGGTTATCATGTGTCTGGATTGCCGCTGTGGTCGTCAACAGCCATGAAACGGGGAGACCTTTGTGACCGGGACCGAGCCGACGTCGGAGAGTCAATTGCAGTCAGTTGTGGTGATTGGTGCCGGGCCGGCCGGGCTGATGGCTGCCGAGCAGGTGGCTGCGGCGGGTTATCAGGTCGATCTGTTCGATGCCATGCCGTCTGTCGGCCGCAAATTCCTTCGCGCCGGTATCGGCGGCCTCAACCTCACGCATAGCGAGGACCATGAGGCGTTTGTCGGTCGTTACAGCCATGCTGAGCAGGTGCGGCCCTGGCTAAGCGATTTTGGCCCGGAGCAGCTGCAGAACTGGGCAGCAACGCTCGGCATTGAGACGTTTACCGGTAGCTCGGGACGGGTTTTCCCGGTGCAGAAAAAGGCCTCTCCAATGTTGCGGTTGTGGTTGCAACGATTGCGCCTGCAGGGTGTTCGTATCCACACCCGTCACCGCTGGACTGACTGGTCGGCCATGGTCGGGGCACATCGTCTGGTATTCGAAGTCAGCGCCCCTGGACGGGCGGTGCGATCATTGGAGATCAGTGCAAGAGCGGTGGTATTGGCACTCGGTGGTGGCAGCTGGTCCCGGCTTGGCTCCGATGGGCGCTGGCAGTCGCTGCTGGCGCGCTCCGGCGTCCAGTTGTCACCATTTACGCCCTCCAACTGCGGTTTTGACTACCCATGGAGCGAGTTCATGCGCCATCACTTCGCGGGTCAACCGTTAAAGTCGGTGGCATTGTCAGTTGACGCGGATTCACCGCAATGGCGGGTGGGCGAAGCCATGATCAGCCGGCACGGTGTACAGGGCGGATTGATCTACCACGCGTCGCGCACTCTCCAGCAGCGCATCGAACGCGAAGGCTTTACGCACATTTACTGGGATCTGCTGCCCGACCGCACGCTGGCTGAGATCAGAGGCATTCTGGCGCAGCCCCGGGGCAAACAATCGCAGGCCAATTTTCTGCGCAAGCGACTTGCCTTCAGTGGTGCCCGGGCAGCCTTATTGCATGAGCTGGCACCTCAGGCGGTAAGGGATCCGGGCACCCTGGCAAAGGCCATCAAGTGTTTGCCACAACGCCTGCACTCGGCCCGGCCGCTTGATGAAGCAATCAGTACGGGCGGCGGCGTTGTTGCTACTGAACTGGATCAGGCGCTGATGCTAAGACGCTGCCCCGGCGTCTTCTGCGCCGGCGAGATGCTGGATTGGGACGCACCCACCGGTGGGTATTTGCTAAACGCCTGCCTGGCCAGTGGGCGCGTTGCCGGCAAGGGTGTCATCGCCTTCCTGCAGCATGTCGACGCAGGCCCGTGACGACGGACACAGTTTAAGACGACCAAAGCCGTTGATAATTGACCTTTTTCCGGAAACGTGTAGTCTGGAACTGCCGGTTGTTTTACAACGGTGAGGGTAGCGCACCCACAGAATCATAACGATAATGGCGAGCGCTATAGACGATCAGGAACAGGGCAAAATGCTTCGATCCCGAGCTTTGAAAATCATTATTGTGGTGGCTATCGTTACCGCAGTGGGGCCTGTTTTGACGGCAATCTACATGGCCCGGCAGCAGGGCCTGGCCACCGAGTTTGACCGGGTCACCAGTTATGCGCGGTCAGTTGCGCTACGCTCGGACCGCGCTGTTGATCAGATGCAGGAAGCCATTGATACGCTGATTGCTGCGAATACCGGTGATAAGTGCTCGGAGGCCATGCTGACGCAAATGCGGCAGTTGGGTGTCAGCATGGAATTCATGAAAGTGACCGGCGCCGTCAGTGGTGAACTCATGCTGTGTTCCACGCTGGGGGTGCATGAGCAGGGACTGGCACTGGGACCACCGGACAGCGTGACACCCCAGGGCTCGCGGCTGCGCCTGAACGCGCCGATGCCCTTTTCTTCTGGTACGCCGTATATTTCCATTGAGCGGGAAGGGTTCATCGCCATGGCACATCGCAATCAGGCGGTGGATATGGTGGTTGATCAGGATGGCGTGCTTTTTGCGACATTTGACCCGACCACAGGTAGCATCCGAACCTCCAGCGGCACAGTTAACCCACAGTGGGTAACTGCCGTCGATAACGTGCCAGAGGCCGCTTTTATCGATAACGGTTATATTATTGGCGTTGTGCGCTCCGAACAGGTCGCGCTGACCGGCGCGATAGCGGCGATTCCAGCCCGGTATCTGGATGAGCGGATATTGGCCTTCATCGCCGTACTATTGCCGATCGGCCTGGCAACGGCTGTGGTCCTGACCGGCTCGGTCATTTTCTTCGCGCGCATGCAGGTATCTCTGCCTACGCAGATCCGTCAGGGCCTGCGCCGCAACGAATTCTATCTGGTCTATCAACCGGTGATCGACATGCGCACTGATCGCTGGGTTGGCGCCGAAGCGCTGATACGCTGGCGCCGCGCAGACGGTCGCGTCATGCAGCCGGACGAATTCATTCCTGTCGCTGAGCACAGTGGCCTCATTGGTCTGTTGACAGAGAAAGTCATCGAGCTTGCCGGCCGGGACATGATGGCAGTGTTGCGGGCCAATCCGGATTTTTTCCTGACGCTGAACCTGTCGGCCAAAGATCTGCAATCGGGCAAAACCCTGGAGCGACTGATGACCCTGGTGCGTGACAATGGCGTCCATACCGGACAAATCGTGGTGGAGCTCACCGAGCGAATGCTGGTCGATGCCAGTGCCGCAAAGACAGTGATATCGGCCATGCGCAAACACGGTATCCGGGTCGCGATTGATGACTTTGGTACCGGCTATTGCAGTCTGTCCTACCTTGAGACCATGCAGTTTGATTGCCTGAAAATTGATCGCCTGTTTGTGGAAGCCATTGATACGGAGGCGGCGACCAATCGAGTGGTGTTGCATATTATCGAGATGGCCCGAACCCTGAATCTCAAGTTGATAGCAGAAGGGGTAGAAACCGAGGCGCAGGCACAGTACCTCAAAGGGCAGGGCGTGGAATATGCGCAGGGCTGGCTGTATAGCAGGGCGATCGCCCCGTCTGAGCTGATCGCACACCTGGCTTGACGCGTATTTGTTGAAATACTGACAGTGAATCGGAAACCAGGCATCATGACACAGACATCGACCGGCCTTTATCCGCCGATAGAACCATTCAACCACGGGCGAGTGCCTGTGTCCGCGCGTCATAGTCTGTACTACGAGCAGGTCGGAAATCCCGAGGGCAAGCCCGTGGTATTTTTGCACGGCGGTCCCGGCGGCGGCGTGATGCCCGATTATCGCCGTTATTTTAACCCGCAAAAGTGGCATGTCATCCTCTTCGATCAGCGAGGCTGCGGGCGCAGTACGCCGTTTGCAGACATCGAGGAAAATACCACCTGGGACCTGGTTGCGGATATCGAGAAGCTGCGCACTCACCTGGGGCTGGGGCGTTGGGCTGTGTTTGGTGGTTCATGGGGTTCAACCCTCGCCCTGTCATACGCCATCAAGCATCCGGACGCCTGTACGGAGCTTTTTTTGCGAGGTATTTTCCTGCTCCGGAAAAAGGAGATCGACTGGTTCTATCAGGAAGGATGTTCAAAGCTGTTCCCTGATCTTTGGCAGTCCTATCTGGAGCCAATCCCCAACGCAGAGCGTCATGACATGGTGGCAGCCTATTATCGGCGCCTGACCTCAACAGATGCTGCCGTACGCCAGCAGGCTGCCAGGGCGTGGTCAATCTGGGAAGGGTCAACCTCCAAACTTTTGTTCGACCCGGCGTCTGCTGGCAAATTCGGCAATGATGAATTCGCCGATGCATTTGCACGTATCGAGTGTCACTATTTTATCAACAAGGGCTTTTTTCCCGAAGACAACTATCTTTTGAACAATGCTGATGTGCTCAAAAGTATCCGGACAGTGATTGTGCATGGGCGTTATGATGTAATATGTCCGGTAGAAAATGCCTGGCAATTGCACCAGGCTCTGCCACAGTCAGAATTACATATCATTGCTGATGCCGGACATGCCCTTTCGGAACCGGGTATTACGGCTAAAATGATTCACTATACCGACAGATGGGCTGACTGATAAGTGCAGACCCCACAGGGTTGTATGGCGTTGACATGATTCAACTTGATCTTATTACCCTGGCGATTACGCTGGCACTGGTGTCTGCTACTTCGGTACTGGTGCTGTTTATCTTCTGGCGTATCAATAAAAACCTGCCCGGTGTCATGCACTGGACGGCGGGTGGTTTCTTTATCGCTGCGGCGTTCTTGTCCATTTTTATCGCCACTGCGCTGGATGCGCCAGGGAATTTGGGGCCACTGCTGAGCAACTCCATGAGCTTGCCTGCCGTGCTGTTCACCATTGAGGGCTCCCTGCGCTTTCGCGGCTATCACTCCTGGCGTCGGTGGCGCCTGATGCTGATCGCCATGCCTGCTCTGGTTATCATGGCCTGGTTGAACAAGGATTATCCGCAGGCACGTTACCTGTTTCATGATGCGTTTTCGGCTATCGGCATGATACTGGTTGGCATCATCATGTGTTGGCGGACAGCAGACCGGTACGAGCTGCAGGCCAACAGTCTGGCAGCCTGCTCTGCCATCCTTATCGGTGTGTCATTTTTTATGCGTTGGCAATATGCCTTGCTGGCATCAGAAGTAGACCCGTTGCCGTTGAATATGCCCGCCAATCAGGGGCTGTTCCTGGCCCTGATCCTGTTCAGTATTGGCTGGACATATGGTCTGGGAGTGGCCTGCTATTTCCGCTCCAACCGGCAGGTGATGCAGATGGCGCGCGAGGATGCCCTGACCGGATTACCCAACCGCCGCAGCATTGACGAACATCTGGGGCAGGCGCTGACCGAAAGTCGTCGTTCCGGCGCCCCGTTTGCCGTCATGCTGATTGATGTTAACGCCTTCAAGCAGGTTAATGACCGGTTTGGTCACAGCACGGGAGATGAGCTGCTCGCAGGCTTGGCCGGACGGCTTGGGAAGGCCATTCGCGATGCTGATTTTGCCGGCAGGTTGGGGGGCGATGAATTTGTGGTGATCGCCCGCGGGCTGCGCAATGAGGAAAGCGAGGCGCCAGCTCCGGATGCTGGTGTCAGGCTCGGGGAATTTGTGCAGCGCGTGCGTCAGATCCTCAATGGTCCGATGCGTGTGCGAACTTGTGAGGTTGATGTGGTGGTCAGTGTTGGCGTTGCGCTGTGGCCTGAGGACGGCGACAGCTCTGACGAGTTGCTGGGTCGCGCCGATGCCTTGATGTACCGCGACAAAGTCAGAGCATCGGTATGCCCGGGCGAGGTCGTCAACGGTACTCAGGTTTCAATCTGAAATTCGATATCGTCACGAATAGTGGTGGGCTGGTCGGGCAGGTAGTCCGGATTCAGCCAGACCAGCAATGAGGCATTACCACAGGATTCCTCGTCTTCCGGAATATAGTCCGGCATCACACCACAGTAACTGAAGCCTTCCCGTAGCTGGAAGCTCAGCACCGGATCATTAAAGTCACCCCAGATGACTTTTCGGACATAGTATTCCGCCGTCATCTGCGCTGCCTGTGCCTGGTAGCCGGGCAGGCGGCCGCAGACAATGATGCGTTTCAGATTCATGGCCCGGCAGAGTTGGCGCCTGCCTTCATATAACAAATGGCCTACACCCTGGCCTTGCGATTCAGGGTCGACAAAAACTTCAACACCATAAAGTGTGCGACCATCCGGGTTGTGATTGTCAAAGGTGCCAGCGCTGGTGATTTCGTACCAGTTGTGCTCATCTGACCAATCGTCCCACATGACCATGATGGAACTGGCGCAGCCCAACAGTCCTGTTTCATCTTCGGCAACGATCTGTCCTTGAGGAAACATATCCAACTGTGTCAGCAGGTCCAGCTTGTTCCATGGCGGGATGGTCGGGTATATGCGAGTCTGCAGGGCAATCAATGCGGGAATATCTTCGCGGCGCGTTTGACGTATACGGATCATGCTCAAGGGTTATTCTCTGCCTCAGTTGGTTCCGGGTCGGTAGCGAAAACCGGTGGTGGTGTGCCGCTCAATGGCGCGCCTGGCGCTGTGCTGGTGGCCGGTTCGGGGGACCTCAGTTCGCGTACTTCCTGCTCCGGCGGCGCAGTGTTGACGGTTTCCCGGGTCGGGTCGGCAAGGCTGATAAAGACCAGTCCCAGGCCGATCAGCAGAATAACGCCGATCAGCCCGGCGGCAATGAATTTGAGTATCGGGTTATTGCTCATGCCGGCCTGCTGTAAATGCTGTCAAGTAACTGGGTCAGAGGTTCGTCGGTGCGCTGGCGTAGTGTCTGCAGCAGCTGTTGTTGGGAGCCAAAGTGGGCATTGTCATAGTGGTGGGGCAAGGGTAACACCGAACCGTTGCCTGTTGCAGGTTTGGTTTTGTGCGCGGGGCTGTCATTGCGCTCAGGGCTGTCAATGCGCTCAGGGCTGCTTATGTGCTCAGGTCTGCCTTTGCGCTCAGGGCTGTCATTGCGCTCGGGGCTGACTTTTACCGGCGCCGGGTGGTTGTCAGTCTCGGGATGAAGTCGCCGTACTGCCTTGCCGAGATCGTCGAGCAGCGCGGTGAGTGTCGGTGCCGGAATGTCGCCCTGAGCAATCAAGGTCAGCAGCCGCATGCGCAATTTGCTAAGTGATTCCTGCTGAGGCCAAGGAGCTGCGGGTTTGGATTTCGTGTTTGTCTGCCTTGTTCCGCGCTTGTTGGTGGCAGTTGTCGCCGCCGAAATGCGGCCGGGTGCCTGCTGCCGATACCGGGCATGCCAGTATGCACTAAAGGAGGCCTTGGGCGTCAGCGACTCAAGCGTGTCTTCGAGTGCGCGCCCCAGCCGGAAAAAATTCTTGCATGAAGGGTCAGATTCCGGAAACAGGGCTACCGGCGACTGCATGGTGACAGCCGCGCGCAGACTTTCGTCCTGCAGGATAAAGCCAAGGTAATTCAGTTTTACGCCAATGTATTTTTCCACGGCGCCGGAGAAGCGATGAAAAACTTCGCGAGCCTGTTTGGTGCTGTTACACATGTTGACGATGACATGGAAATGGCTTTTTTTTCCACGTCGGCGAAGCAGCTTGATCAGTGAAAAGGCGTCGGTCAGCGAGGTGGGCTCGGTGGTCACCACAATGATGGTTTGCTGAGCGGCGCGCACGAAGTCCATGGTGTCATCACCAATACCGGCCGCCGTATCCACCAGCAGGTAGTCGTATTCACCCTCAACATCCGCCAACTGGCGGGTCAGATGCATATGTTGTCTCGGTTGTAAGGTGGCGCATTCGACGATGCCGTTGGCGCCGGGAATGATCTTCAGTCCATGAGGCCCTTCCAGCATGACGTCCTGAATCGATTTGTTGCCAAACAGAACGTGTTCAAGGCTGAGTTTCGGCGTCAGACCAAGCAGGATATTTATGTTGGCCAGGCCGGTGTCTGCATCAAACAGGCAGACTTTGCGCCCCATGCGGGACAGGGCAATGCCAAGATTGACAGAAATACTGGATTTGCCGACGCCACCCTTGCCGCTGGTGATTGCGATGACGTGGGGGGCAGCATTACGGGCCTGGGCCAGGCTCTTTTTGGCGGCATTGTCCAGCGGCAGGTCAACGGTAGCCATCAGCTTCCCGAGATGATTAGTGCGTTTTTGATTCGGTGGAAATCAGGCCCCCAAGGATAAAGCGGCAGGGCCCCCTGCGCAACAGGAATTTCCATATTAATGACAGGCTTGCAGTGGTCAGTGGGCTAATCATTGAGTATACTCGGCGCAGGCTTCGTCAGCCAGGTAGTGATATACGATTTTCAGGACACTGACAATAACGCTGGATCTGTTGACACGGTTAAGCCCATGACGGTGGAAAAACAACGAGTACCCACCCATCTGACCCTGAACAAGCTCCCCAGTCTGCCACAGGTACTGGTTCGCATACTCGACGCTGTCAGTCAGGAATCTGCAGATTTTCAGCAACTCTCCACCATCATACGCCAGGACAGCGCCATGTCCGCCAGGTTGATCGCGGTGGCCAACTCAAGCTATTACCGCCGCCAGAACAGTTGCGATACAGTAGATCGGGCGTTGATGTGTCTGGGTCTGGAGACAGTCAGGACCCTGGTTATCACCGCGGCAGTCAAGCAGTACTTCAGTTACTTCGACAAGGACCATCAGCAGTTCATGACGCGTTTCTGGCGCCGATCGCTGGTGGCGGCGCATTGTGCGCAAACATTTGCCCGTCTCACCGGTTATCAGGGTCTGTCGCAAGCCTACCTGTGTGGGCTGTTGATGGATGTGGGCCAGCTTTGTCTGCTGGCAGAGAATGACCATGCCTATATGGAGCTCTGGAGCCCTGGTGATCAGGATGACGTGCGTCTGCTGGAGTCCGAGCAAGAAACATTTGCTGTCAGACATACGGAACTGGGCGCGGCATTGCTGGACAGTTGGCAAATGGATAACTTCATGGCTGACGCCTTGCGTTATCATCATGCGACCGGCGCTGAAATCAGGCAGGCCCATCACCTTGTCAAGATTATCAATCTGAGCTGCCGGGTTAGCGGCCAGACGGAGCTGGACGACAGGACCCTGTCGGTTGCCAACGACCTGTTCGGCTTTAATGAGGACCTGCTGCGCGAGTTGCACATGCGTATTGCCGCTGATGTCAGGCGCATTGCGGGAGGCTTGGGTGTTGCATCCGGTGACGATGATCCGGCCCCGGCGCACCAGGCCAATCGTGAGTTGGGAGAGAAGCTGGGTCAACTGAACCAGCTTCAGGCACTGCGTTCCTCGCTGCCCAGGGGCGATGCCAATGAGGCGCCGGACCAGGACGGTGCAGACACCATTGGCCGGGCGCTGTACCTGAGCTTTGGCTTCGAAAGGTATGTCATTTTCTATCTGCGCGAAGATCAGGGCACGCTCGAGGCCTGCCTGAGTGGGGCCGGCGCAACTGTTGCCTCTGGTTCCGCTGATTTTCAGGTCGCGGCTGACGTCGGCGATAGCCTGGTGCAGCGCAGTTTTATTGAACAACGGGTTATCGATAGCAGTACCGAAACCGGCACATCGGGTTTACTGGACGAGCAATTGCTACGTTATTGCCGCCAGCCTGCCTTGATATGTCTACCGTTCAGCGGTAAGGCCCGTCGCGGGGTCGTGGTCGCTGGCGCCGATCTGGATACAGTGGCACAACAGCAGCAAAACGCAGGCTTGTGGCGCGCCTTACTGCAGCAGATTACACTGCTGCTCGAAAGCAGGCCTGCGTCGCTGGCAGCCACCGGGCCGGCCAGCGATGACGCTTCTGCACGTATCAGCGAAGCGGTCCATGAAGCGAGCAATCCCCTTAGCGTCATCAATAACTATCTTGAAATCCTGCGCCTGAAACTGGGCGACAGCAAGGACGCTGACAGGGAGTTTGCAATTCTTCGCGAAGAAATTGATCGGGTGGGCAATATTCTGATCAGGCTCAACCGGCCGGAAGAGCAGCCGGTGTCTGAAGCAGTAGATGTCAACGCAGTGGTTGATGATCTGGGCAGGATTTTCCGCGAGTCGATGTGTGCCGCACGTAATATCACCGTGGCTCTTGAACTTGACCCGTCGCTGGAGCCGATGCTGTTGAACAAGGCCGAACTGAAACAGGTGCTGACCAACCTCATCAAAAATGCCGTTGAAGCCATGCCAGCCGGAGGCACACTGACCCTGCGTTCACGAGGACGGGTAATGGTAAACGGGCGTGTCCATGTAACGGTGGCTATAGAAGACACCGGCCCCGGGCTTCCTGAGCAGCTCATGTCCGGCCTGTTCACGCCGGGGGTTACCAGCAAGGGTCAGACTCACGCCGGACTGGGCTTGAGCGTGGTCAAAAAACTGATGGACGCCATGAGTGCCCAGATTGTCTGCAGCAGCGGAGACGACGGCACGCAATTCAGGCTGTTGTTCCCTGTCACGCAGACTGAACGACCGCGGGAGAGTTGAATTGAGCGCAGTGCCAATAGTTGATTATCAGTTGCGTGAGCCCGACGGCACGCCGGAAGAGATACAACCTGGTCATGTGCTCGTCGTCGATGACGATCAAAGGCTGGCGGAAAGTCTTTACAGTCTGTTATCGCTGCGCGGCTACGCCGTCGAAATGGTTTTTGGCGGACAGGCTGCCATCAACCGGCTGAGAACAACAAGCTACGATGTTGTCTTGCTCGACCTGGCCATGCCGGACGTTGATGGCCATCAGGTGTTGCAGTTTATGCAAGCGGCGGACGTCAAGACCCTGGCCATTGTGGTCAGCGGCGAAAGTGTGGTTGATCAGGTCAGCAGAGCGCTGCGCCACGGTGCCCATGACTACATTAAAAAGCCCTATGTCGCCGATGAATTAATGACAACGGTTGGCAATGCGATCCGCAAAAAACGTCTGGAAGACAGTCACGCCAGCATGCAGAGACGACTGGCCCGGTCCGAGCGGCTGCACCGGTTTCTGGTCAACAACTCCCCTGACATCATTTTTATTCTGGATCGACAAGGATGCTTCAGCTTCATTAACGGTAAAGTGGAGAGTTTGCTGGGGTATCGGCGCAGTGACCTGCTGGGGCAGCCTGTCACCAGCATTGTTGATGCTGAAGATCAGGAAAAGGCCCGCTATTTCTTTGAGCATGCACATACCTCGAATGACAGTGAACGCGCCATCAATATGGCGTTGATCAGCCGCTCGGCAAACACCAGTCAATCGCGCAAACGGCATTTTGAGCTGACCATGTCTACTATCGGTGATGACGATGTGCTGGATGCAGATGCCGACCACCGCTACGAAATTTACGGGACTGCCCGGGACATCAGCGATCAGATTGAGGCCGAAGAGTTCATCAATTTTCAGGCCTATCATGACATTCTGACCAGATTGCCGAACCGCTCACTGTTCAAGGATCGATTAAGTGTGGCGATAACCCAGGCGCATCGCAACCAGGAAAAGTTGGCGGTGATGTTTATCGACCTGGATCGTTTCAAGGTGATAAACGACTCGCTGGGTCACACGATGGGCGACCGTTTGCTGCAGTCGGTCAGTCAACGCCTGCTGTCCTGCGTACGAAAAGGGGACACGCTGTCCCGGTTTGGCGGTGACGAGTTCACCCTGCTGTTACCGGACATCAAGAGCGAAACGACCGCCATGCAGGTTGCCGAGAAAATGTTGCAGTCCATAAAGACACCCTTCGATATAGCGGGCCATGAGATATACATAGGTGCCAGTATCGGTATAGCCGTCTACCCGGACGCGGGCGACGATATTGAGGCGCTGATAAAGAATGCCGACATTGCCATGTACCGAATCAAAAGCAGCGGCAAAAACGGCTCCATTCTGTTCAATGCGGAGATGAATGGCAGTGTCACCAGACGACATTCGCTTGAGCAGGATTTACGTAAGGCTTTGCAGAACAATGAGCTGGAAATTTGTTATCAACCGCTGGTAGACACAGTCAACACCAACCTATACGGGGTCGAGGCGCTGATTCGCTGGAACCATCCACGTTACGGGCGTTTGTCACCCGCCGAATTCATACCGATTGCCGAAGACAGCCGGCTGATCGTGGAGATCGACCGGCAGACCATGCGAGAGGCCTGTCTTCACGTGAGGGCATTGCACCACAAAGGGCATCCGGATCTCAGTCTGTCCATCAATCTTTCGCCGGTGATGGTTGAGCGGGAAGATTTCGTCCAGCATATTTTTCAAACCTTGCAGGCTACCGCTTTTCCAGCACAAAAATTGCAACTGGAAATTACTGAAGGCCTGTTGCTGAATGACAGAAAGGATATTGTCGACAAATTATTAGAATTGACCCGCTCCGGCATCAACCTGGCAATAGATGACTTCGGTACCGGTTTTTCGTCGTTGAGTTACCTGCACAAATTCCCGATTAATACCTTGAAGATTGATCGCAGTTTTGTGCAAAAGCTGCACAGCGAGTCTGACGAAGCCTGCATAGTGAGTGCTATTGTATCGATGGCGCAAGGGCTCAGGATGAATATTGTGGCCGAAGGAGTGGAGCACATGTTCCAGTTCAATTACCTTCGTTCGCTGGGCTGCAATATTGTGCAGGGCTACCTGTTCGGTGAGGCCACGTCACTGGATGATGTGGTCATCCGTTATCCCAATGTGAAGCGCCTGTCTTAGTATCTGGTGGCTTAGTACCTGGTGGATTAGTACCTGCCGGCATCCAGGCTGCCCCGACCCTGCAACATGCCTTCCAGGCCGTTGAGTTTAATTTCGTACATCAGTGCAAGTTGACGTCCCAGTTTGCTGTCCGGGAACCCCTGGCGGTGAAACCAGACCAGATAGGGCTCCGGCAGATCAATCAGTTTTTGTCCCTGATACCGACCAAAAGGCATGGTCTGATCGAGCGCCTCGGCCAGAAGTTGCTGCATCGCATCCATGGTCTACCCCGCGCCACAAAAAGGTCAGTCTAACAAACATGCGCAGTTTCGGAAATCTCCCGATACATGCTAGATTGTCAAAGGCCTGTGATAAAAAGCACAAGAAAGGTCGCCCGGAGTCTGGATGAAAAAGGTATTTCTCCTCGCCAATGTGCTGATTGCATTGGTTCTGATTACAATAATCACTCGCAGTGTGCTGGTCGATCGTGCTCAGGTCATTGAATCGACTTTCCGTGATCTGGAAAACACGACGGCGGCCCTGGCCGAACACACACAACAAACCCTGATTGCGCTTGATCTGGGTCTGGTTGCTGTCGCGCTGGTTGGCAGCGAGGGCATGACCGACCAGGTTGCGCTGGAACGGGCGGTGACCAGTCGCCAGGCTGCGTCTGTCAATACCTACGCCTTTTATGTGCTTGACCAGCAAGGACATCTGCAGGCCACTTCACGCACCTGGAACCCCGAACCTGTTGATTTTTCGCAGTACCCGGAATTTACCGTGCACCGGGATGTCGACCTGGAGCGCATGTATGTAGCCTTGCCCCGGCGCGGCACGGTCGGGCTGGCTGAAGGCCACTGGATAGTTAATGTGAGTCGCCGCATAAATGCGCCAGACGGCACCTTTGCCGGCGTCGCAACAGCGTCAATGTCGCTGGAGTACCTCGGTGATTTTTATGATGCATTGCGTGTGGGGGAACGAAGTGCTTTGGGTTTGCTGTCGGCAGGCGGGCAAGTGATAGCGCGCAGCCCCTTTGAGCCGACGCTGATGGGTGTGGATTTTTCCCAAACATCCCTATTTCCCGATGTGCGCGATTCCGGCATCGGCGGGCGGGTCACCGATTTGGCGGCGGCTGAGGTGCCCCGGCTTTCAGCGTACAGCTACACCTGGGACGACCAGTTGATTGCCTACGCCAATATTACCGAGGCCGAAGCACTGGAGGAATGGTGGGGGCGGCTGTTTTCAAAGCTGAGTATCGGTCTGTTGACGATGCTTACCTTTGCTGGCAGTTCGGTGGCGACTATTGTGCTGGTGCAACGACAGCAACAGTTCGCTGAGCAGACCCAGCGCACACAACAGCGTGCCCAGGCATATGTCAGTGCCGCCAAGGCGGAGATGGATACGGTGTTTTCTGCGATTTCTGATGCCGTGTTTTCGCTTGACCGCGAGTGGCGATTTGCGTTTCTCAACCCGGAGGCGGAGCGGGTGCTGGAGCGACCGGCCAGTGAACTGCTGGGCAAAAAAGTCTGGGAGGAGTTTCCGGAGCTGACGGAGACCGACTTCTATGAACGTTACCGGGAAGCCAGGGAAAAAGGCGAATCAGTTACCATGGAGCGATTCTACCGGCCCCTGAAAAAGTGGTTTGTCATTAACGCTTATCCACACAAAGATGGCATGACGGTCTACCTGCAGGACTTTACCCGTCAGAAAGAGATGGAAGAACGCCTGCGCCAGACACAGAAGATGGACGCGCTGGGTCAGCTGACGGGCGGTATTGCGCACGATTTCAACAATCTGCTGACTGTCATTCTGGGTAATACGGATCTGTTACAGACACATCTGCAGTCGGCGCCTGCGGATGTCCGTGGGTATGCCGACGTCATACGTATCGCTGGCGAACGGGCAGCGGAACTCACCCATCGGTTGCTGGCGTTTGCCCGTCGACAACCGCTCAATCCTCAGCAGACTGATGTCAATGCGCTGGTCTCGGAAGCCAAGCAGCTGCTGGAGCGGACAGTCGGTGAAGACATCCGTATGGAACTGGTTTGTGGGGAAGGGCTCTGGCCGGCAATAGTCGATCCCCATGAGTTGCAGAATGCCATACTGAATTTGGCCATCAATGCACGTGATGCCATGCCACACGGCGGCAAACTGATCATCGAAACCGCGAATGCGTCCCTGCAAAAGAACTACGCTGAGGACCACGATATGAAACAGGGTGACTTTGTCATGGTCGCTGTGTCTGATTCCGGCTGCGGTATGTCCCCGGATATTGTGGCGCAGGCATTCGATCCTTTTTTCACCACCAAAGAGGAAGGCAAAGGGTCGGGTCTGGGGCTGGCGATGGTATATGGTTTTGCACATCAGTCCGGTGGCCAGGTTAAAATTTACAGCGAGCCTGGCGAGGGCACCACGGTCAGGCTCTATCTACCGCGGATACAGGATGATGGTGCCTGCCAATACCAGTCGGGGCCGAAGGTGGCTCAGGTGGTGGGCGGAAACGAACGCATTCTGCTGGTTGAGGACGATGAGCTGGTGCGGCGCTACGCGGTTTCCAGTTTGCGCCAGCTGGGCTATCAGGTCAGTGATTTTGGTGATGGCGGACAGGCTCTTGACGCACTGCGGGAGGCGCTCGATCAGTCCAGACCGTTCGCACTATTACTGACAGATGTTGTGCTGGCGGACGGTATTTCCGGCAAAGAGGTCGCCTCTGAGGCCAGCGTCATGGACCCGCAGATGAAATTGCTGTTTATGTCCGGTTATGCGGAAAATGCCATCGTTCACCATGGCCGACTGGACCCGGGCGTCAATTTGCTCAGTAAACCTTTTCGGACCGCTGATCTGGCGCGGAAAGTCCGTGAGATGCTGGATACCTGACGTTGTTAACGCAGTCATGGCAGGGTCTTGCCTGATAATGTCATAATGCGTCGCTATGACAGAGCCGGAAGTAAAGCATCACAACAGCAGGCGGCCCTGGCGCTATCGATTGCTCTGGGTGCTGGGGCTTGGCCTTGCCGTCATGTTCGCCTGGCTGATAGCGATAGACTATCAGGTGCGCCGGGATTTTCAGGGACTGCAATGGGCGCTGCCGGCGCGCATTTATGCCCGTCCGGCCGAACTTTATACCGGTGCCCATCTCAGCGCCAACGACTTGACGAACTATCTGCAGCAATTGGGCTATCGACAGGTCGACACCGTGTCCGGGCTTGGCGAATACCAGGTGCAAGGACAGCAGATGCAGCTGCAAACCCGCGGTTTCCAGTTCTGGGATGGCGTAGAACCCAGTGTCTCTGCTCAGCTGGGTTTTGATGGGTCGCAAATCACCCATGTCAGTGCTGCAGATCCTGCGCTGACCGGCGAACTGCCGCTGGTCAGGCTGGAGCCTGTGGAAATTGCCCAGATCAACCCTGAAACAGGCGAAGACCGGCTTCCGGTGTCACTGGAGAATGTGCCCGCGTCACTGGTGCACGCCATTATTGCAGTAGAGGACCAGCGTTTTTACCAGCACTGGGGTGTCGACCCCAAAGGTATTCTGCGGGCATTGTGGGTCAACCTGCGCCAGGGTGAAGTCGCCCAGGGCGGCAGTACGCTGACGCAACAGCTGGTGAAAAATCTGTACCTGACCCAGGATCGGACGCTGCGGCGAAAAATCGAAGAAGCCGTCATGGCCCTGGCGCTGGAACTGCATTTCAGCAAGGACGACATTCTGGCAGCCTATCTCAACGAGGTTTTTCTCGGTCAGGACGGCAATCGTGCCATTCACGGTTTCACATTGGCAGCACAGTATTATTTTGCCCGGCCACTGGCAGAGTTGTCGTTGGCGGAGTTGGCCTTGCTGGCCGGATTGCCCCGTGGCGCATCGTATTACAATCCAAGACGGAACCCCGAGCGCGCGATCAACCGACGTAATACTGTGCTGATGAACATGCGGGAACAGGGTTATATTTCGGCAGCCGACTACGAAATTGCCCGGTCGGCGGAACTGCGCCTCAGTCCGAGGCCTGCCCGGCGCAACCGGGCCTACCCGGCGTTCATGGACCTGGTGCGATCGGACCTGGCGCGCGACTATGATGCTGATGCTCTGCGTTCAGAGGGCTTGCGAATTTTTACGACTCTGGACCTGCGTGTGCAGGAAGCCATGGATGCAACATTGGGTCCGGCCGTGGCTGCCGTTGAGATACCGGCAGAGGATGAGGTGTCACTGCAGGCCGCTATGGTTATTACCGACAGCAATACTGGCGAGGTCCGGGCATTGGCCGGATCACGACGCCCGGGCGCAGTTGGTTTTAATCGTGCGCTGGACGCCGTACGCCCCATCGGCTCACTGGTAAAGCCGGCAGCCTATCTGGCGGCGCTGGAGTCCGGCAATTTCTCACTGGCCTCTGTACTGTCGGACCGTCCGGTGGATCTGACCACAGAGGACGGACAACGCTGGTCGCCGCGAAACTATGACAACCAGATGTTTGGTGATGTTTACCTGTATGAAGCGTTATCGCGCTCGTTGAATCTCGCGACGGTGGATCTGGGTATTAAAACTGGTGTTGATACGGTAGTAGAGATGCTGGCAAGACTGGGTCACTCGCGGCCGGTGCCGGAATATCTGTCTTTATTGCTTGGCGCAGTAGACATGTCTCCTCTTGAAGTAGCCCGATTCTACCAGACGCTGGCCAGCAACGGCTTTTATTCTCCGTTACGGTCGGTTGAGGCCGTGACGACAGGAGCGGGCGACCGACTGCAGCGTTACGGTGTGGAAACCGAACAGGTAGCCGACCCTGCGTCGGTGTTCCTGCTGGAACAATCACTGCAGAATGTGTTCGTCGACGGTACGGCGCGCAGCGCCGCCGATGACCTGGCAGACAATCTGCCGCTGGCGGGCAAGACGGGGACTACCAACGATTTCAGGGACAGCTGGTTTGCCGGCTATGGCGATGATCTGGTCGGGGTCGTGTGGCTGGGTTACGATGACAATAGAAGCACGGGGCTGACCGGTGCTACTGGCGCCCTGCGCGTGTGGACAGCCGTGATGCAGGAACTGGCTATTCAGCCCAGGCAGACACGCGCCCCTGAAACTATCGTGTGGGAAGAAGTGCCGGTACGGGCAACAGAGTCACCCACAGCCGAGGACTGTCGGGCCACCAGGTTGCTACCCTTTCGTGAAGGCCAGTTGCCTGGTGCGGTCACCGGTTGTTTGCAGGATGAGTCGTTGCTGGAGAGAGTATTTGACCGAATTCGGGGTGTGAATCGATGATTTTGCGCGTGTTTGTCCTGGCACTATTGATGCTTTCCACAGCCTGTGCCAGCTATATCCCAGAGACTCAGCAGCCGGCGCCGGTTGAGGTCAGCGAGCCGGACCGCGTCGAGACCCCTGCCATTGTCGGACCGCCGGTACCTTCTGAGGGACGCCCGATTGACAGGCGACAGGAGTCGTCCTGTCTCTTATACACATCTCCGAGCCCACGAGACAGGCAGAAATCTCG
>OLID01000102.1_pt1 | contig 53703 bp, 41 predicted proteins | sample 1609361 | NCBI WGS metagenome assembly OLID01 (sample SAMN05416778, study PRJEB24817) | seawater metagenome | isolation source: Sea water | place: Canada:Atlantic | collected 2013-07
TCTACACAGAGTAGATCGTCGGCAGCGTCAGATGTGTATAAGAGACAGCCTCAAAAACGGTGTCACTGAAAAAGAGCCACGTGGGACTGACCATTATCCGGGACTCCGATATTCGCCATGAAAGTTTCACCGAACGCGCCGATGAACTGGGGGGGCTGGTTGAGTTCTACCGCTCGCCGGCCCGGTTGCAGTGGACACCGACCGGTACCAACGTCGCTGACTATCCGCGTCTGGCGCAGTTGTGGTGGCAGAATATTGGTGACGCCGCCTCCGGTGCCAAAACCCCGCAGGAGGCAATGACATCTCTGGCAGCAGACCAGGACCGTCTGATGCAGCGTCTGGAGCGTGCCAATGTGCTTGGCGACTGCGGTCCGCGTCTGAATGAACCGCAAAGCCGGGAATACTGGTTTGCTCAGCCCGGCGCACCGAAACCACCGCTGGCCAATGAAAAGCCGCAGCCCATTACTGTTGATTATGATGAACTGGTGCAAAGCTGGCAGTAGGCAAACCGTTCCAGCAACTTATCCGGAGTAGGTTCAAGCATGAAAAAATTTGGTTTGATAGCTGTTATTGCTGTGCTGATGTCCTGCTCCGCGGAGCAGGAAGAGGTTGTTGTTGAGCCGCTCGACATTCTGCTTATTGGTGGCATGCTCTACACCGGTGCCAATGAACCGCCAATTGCCGGAGATATCGGCATCATCGATGATCGCATCGTGGCAATGGGTGAACTCAGCGCTCGCGAATCCGCATTGACACTTGATGTTTCCGGCCTGGCAGTTATGCCGGGGTTTGTTGATATCCATAGCCATGCCGTTCGTGACGGTCTGGACGATGGAATCTTCCGCTGGCCTGACGCCGAAAACCTGATTCGTCAGGGGGTCACCACGGTCGTTGGTGGACCCGACGGGAGCTCCCCCTTGCCAATCACCGATACGTTTGACGCATTGGCGGCAGCCCCGGCCTCCGTCAATTTTGCCACATTCGTGGGTCATGGCTCCGTGCGCGGTCTGGTGGTGGGTGAGGACGACCGGCCAGCGACCGAAGATGAACTCGAGCAGATGCGTGAACAGGTCAGGATTGCCATGGAGTCAGGTGCCTTTGGTCTGTCTTCGGGGCTGATCTATGCACCCGGACGCTTTGCCCAGACTGACGAGGTTATCGAGCTGACCAGAGTGGCGGGTGAATATGGCGGCATCTATATCAGTCATATGCGTGAGGAAGGCCTGGCGGTGCTCGACAGCGTCGCGGAGACCATCCGCATCGGCGAGGAGGGCGGTCTGCCGACGCAGATAACCCATCACAAGATCGTGGGTGCGCCTATGTGGGGTAACTCAACCGAAACCCTGCGGCTGGTGGATGAAGCCATTGCCCGGGGGGTTGATGTCTCCATCGATCAGTATCCCTACACGGCGTCTTCCACCAGCCTGACCATCCTGTTTCCGGGGTGGAGTCTGGATGGTGGCCGTGCGGCATTGTTGGCGCGACTTGATGATCCAGGACAGCGCCAGCGGGTCAAGGACGATATCGTCTACAATATCGAAATGGACAGGGGGGGAGATGATCCCGCCAACGTGGTGATCGCCGCCTGCCCACATGACGACACCATCAATGGGCTCAATCTCAGTGAAATCCTGCGGCTGCAGGAGCGGGGAGTGAACCACCAGAATGCCGCCGAGTTACTCATGGAGCTGGTATACGCGGGAAACTGCAGCGCGGTGTTTCATGCAATCGATGAAGGTGATGTGCGCAATATCATGCAGCACGAACGCACCATGATTGCTTCAGATGGCGGCATTGAAGGCCCTTCCGAGCGTGTGCCCCATCCGCGCAACTACGGCACATTTGCGCGCGTGCTGGGGCACTACGCGCGTGATGAAGGTGTGCTGCCGCAATACACTGCGATTCATAAAATGAGCATGAAGCCGGCCGATCGTATCAACCTGCATGATCGCGGACGCCTGGAGGTCGGGGCTATTGCTGATATTGCGGTGATTGATCTGGATGCTGTCATTGATCGTTCAACCTTCGACATGCCGCATCGTTATGCGCAAGGTGTAGAGCATGTGTTTATCAACGGTCAGGCCGTGTTGCTGGACGGTGACATGACAGGTGCACTGCCCGGTCGGGTACTGCTGTCAGGTGCTGCTCTCAGGTGATTACCGCTGATCCGTGCACATTTGATATCTGCCTGCTTATTTTTGGAGTTCTTTAAAAGCCATGCAATCTGATGCTGAAATACACAAAAACTCCATAACACTTGGAACGCCCCTGTCACCCGGCGCGACACGGATCATGTTCCTGGGCAGTGGCGAACTGGGCAAGGAAGTTGTCATTGAGCTGATGCGCTTCGGTTGCGAGGTCATTGCCGTAGACCGCTACGCCAATGCGCCGGCGATGCAGGTTGCCCATCGCAGCCATGTCATCAACATGCTGGACGGCGCTGCCCTGCGGGCGCTGGTGGAGCAGGAAAAGCCCCAGTTGATAGTGCCGGAGATTGAAGCGATCGCGACGGATGAACTGGTGCGCCTGGAAGCAGAGGGCTGGCAGGTGATACCGTCGGCGCGCGCGGCGCAACTGACCATGAATCGCGAAGGCATACGGCGATTGGCAGCAGAGGAATTGGGGCTGTCGACATCGCCTTATCAGTTCGCCGAGACCCGTGAGCAGTATCTTCAGGCTATCGACAATATCGGCCTGCCCTGTGTGGTCAAACCCATCATGTCATCGTCCGGCAAGGGTCAGACCACGGTCAAACGTCCGGAAGATGTTGATTCAGCGTGGGACTATGCACAATCCGGCGGGCGCTCCGGTAAAGGCAAGGTGATTGTTGAAGGCTTTGTCGACTTCGATTATGAGATCACCCTGCTGACCGTGCGCCACTGTGATGGCACCAGCTTCTGTGCGCCCATCGGACATCGTCAGGAAAAAGGTGATTATCGCGAATCCTGGCAACCGCAGCCGATGAGCCCGGTGGCCTTGCAGGAGTCGCAGCGTATTGCTGCAGCGGTAACAGCGTCGCTGGGCGGGCTCGGGCTGTTTGGTGTCGAGCTGTTTGTCAAAGGCGATACGGTCTATTTCAGCGAAGTGTCGCCACGCCCCCACGATACCGGGCTGGTGACGCTGATTTCACAAAATCTGTCGGAATTTGCCCTGCACGCACGTGCCATCCTCGGTTTGCCAGTGCCGGTAATCAGGCAGCTGGGGCCATCTGCCTCAGCGGTGCTGCTGGTGGCCGGTGACTCGGACAACATGCGGTACGGGAACCTGCAGCAGGCGCTGGCTGAACCTGATACTGACCTGCGTCTGTTTGGCAAGCCAGAGGTGCGCGGTGAACGACGTCTGGGCGTGGCATTGGCTCGTGATGAAAACATAGATAACGCAGTCAAGAAAGCGCTGCGAGTGGCGCAGAGCATCAAGGTCACGCTCTGAGCGCGGGCCGGTCGTCAGCGCTAATGTTTGTACACCATGTTAATGCCATCACCAATGGGCACAAGGCTGGCGCTGACGCGACGATCACTGGCTATCTTGCGGTTCAGTGCCTTGAGCGCCAGCGTGTCATCGTCGCCACCGGGCTGCGCAACCTTACCGTACCAAAGACAGTTGTCGAGCATGATCAACCCGCCAGGACGCAGCAGTTTCAGTGACTGTTCGTAATAGTGGTCATACCCGGTTTTGTCAGCGTCTATAAACACAAAGTCATACAGACCCGCGCCACCAGCATTCAGCAGTGACTGCAGCGTATCGTTCGCCGGTCCCAGACGTAATTCTATACGGTCGTCCACACCGGCCTGCTGCCAGTAGCGCCGGGCTATATCGGTCCAGTCCTTGCTCAGATCACACGCGATGAGTTGTCCGCCAGGCGGCATGGCCTGCGCGGTGATCAGTGTGCTGTAGCCGGTATAGACACCGATTTCGATGCTGCGGCGTATCTGCATGCTACGCAGAACCACACTCATGAAACGCGCCTGTTCGTGCGATATCTGCATCTGGGCGTCTTCAAGCGTTGCGGTTTCTTCATGTAATGCTTTCAGAACCGGCTGCTCTGGTTCCAGATGCTGGCTGATATAGTCGTGCAGCGTTTCGTTTACCTGTATCCATCTCGACATAATGCCTCCTTGCCCTGGTACGGTTAACAAAGTCTAACATGGCGTGATGGCCAGGTCAGGGGCGGAACCACATGTTCTCCAGCACGGTAGTGTTCAGGTCTTGTCGGGCCTGCTCCAGGTAGCCGCGCAGTCGTGCGACTACCTCGGGATTCTCGCGGGCGTAACTGTAGGTTTCAGCCGGATCGAGTTGCAGGTCAAATAACAGCCCGGCGGGGCCGTAGTAGGATTGCGCGTTGTCGAAACTGGTAATGACATTACGGTATGAAGATTCCACCACCAGTTTCCATTTGCCGCTGCGAACGCCGGCTATGCGGTCGTTCTGGAACAGGTAAAGCGCTTCATGCGGGCTGGATGCACCCTGAGCCAGCAGGGGGAGAATATCCTTGCCATCAATGGGGCGGTCCTCAGGTATTGCAGCGCCGGCCATACCCACCAGGGTCGGGAACAGATCGATGTTCATGGCAGGTTCATTGCTGACCTGTCCGGCGGCAATGGTGCCAGGCCAGCGAGCCAGGAAAGGTACGCGCATGCCACCCTCCCAGGAAGCACCTTTGCGGTCGCGCAGATGACTGGCGCTACCTTCAAACCAGGGTCCGTTATCCGAGGTAAATATCACCAGGGTATTGTCGTCCAGGTCCAGTCTGTCCAACGTGTACAGTATCCTGCCGGTACTCCAGTCCAGAGTCTCAACGGTATCACCATAAAGGCCCGCTGCGGATTGTCCTTCAAAAGGCGCTGCCGTATGCAGTGGTGTGTGCGGAAAGGTATGAGCCAGGTAGAGGAAAAACGGTTCGCTGCGGTTGTTCTCAATAAAACTCAGGGCCTGATCCGTGTAACGTTCGGTCAGTGTGCTCTGGTTGACCGGGTCCTCAATGACCTGGTCGTCCTGATACAGCATCAGTGGATGCATGTCATTACTGTGCAGTAGCCCGTAAAACGAGTCAAAACCGTAGTGCAAAGGTGCATGCTGGGGCTGACTGCCAAGATGCCATTTGCCGATCAGCGCTGTATTGTAGCCGACGCTCTGCAGGGCACTGGCAATGGTGATCTCGTCGCGTGCAAGACCGATATCATTATTGGGTCTGGCGACATCTGCGGTCAGTCCCAATCGCACCGGGTAGCGGCCGGTCAGCAGGCCGCCGCGTGACGGCGTGCAGATATTGGCGCTGGCATAAAAACTGTCCAGTCGAATACCTTCAGTACTCATGCGGTCGAGATTGGGTGTGCTGATCAGGGAGGCGCCGTACACGCCGATATCACCGTAACCCAGATCATCTGCCATGATGACAATAATATTGGGCTGTGCGTTCCCGGATGCCCTTGTGCAACCGGCAACAGCCACGCATGCAAGCAGCAGGCAAAATCGAATTGCGTTATTCATGAGTGTGTACCGCTCTCGTTATTGTCTCAGGACGATAGCATATTCATGGCTGTTAAAGTCACCAAGTTATGATGGACGAATCAAGACCAGCGGTTTATGCTCGGGTACAACGGTCGATCAAAAAGCAGCTGCGACCATCATGAATCTGACTGATAACAAAAATAACTGACAGGAATTCTATGAATCACAATGAATATGACGCCATCGTGGTCGGCTCCGGAATCAGTGGCGGCTGGGCTGCCAAGGAACTGACTGAAAAGGGTCTCAAAGTGATCATGCTGGAACGTGGTCGCAGTCTCGAACACGTCAAGGATTACGTTAACGAGAACAAGGAAATATGGGAATTCCCTCACCGTGATATGCGTACCCGGGAAATGGTGGAAAATTACCCGGTGCTGCGACGAGACTATCCACTTAATGAACAGACTCTGGGCAGCTGGACCAATGAGCAGGATTCTCCCTACGAAGAGATCCAGCGCTTTGACTGGTATCGCTCCTATCGGGTAGGCGGCCGTTCGCTGCTGTGGGGCCGCCAGAGTTATCGCTGGAACAAAATGGACTTCGAGGCCAATTTGCGAGAAGGAATCGCGGTTGACTGGCCGATTCGTTATGACGACCTGGCGTCATGGTATGACTATGTCGAAGGATTCGCAGGCATCAGTGGTTCCAGAGAAGGGCTGGATGTCTTGCCCGATGGCAATTTCCTGCCGCCGATGGAACTCAACTGCGTGGAAAAAGACGTCGCAGCCCGAATAAAGTCGCATTTTAATGGTGAACGTCATCTGTTCATTGGCCGCGTAGCTAACATCACAGAGTCCCGCCCTGAACAGAACCGGGTGCAATGCCAGTATCGAAACCGGTGCTGGCGAGGCTGTTCCTTTGGCGCTTTTTTCAGCACCCAGTCCACCACCTTGCCCGCCGCGATGGCCACCGGCAATCTTACGCTGCGCCCGTTCTCGATCGTGACACGGGTCCTGTACGACAAGGACACTCGCCGAGCCACCGGTGTGGAAGTGGTGGACGCGGAAACCAACGAAGTAATCGAGTACAAGGCGAAAGTGGTTTTCCTGAATGCCTCAGCGTTCAATTCAACCTGGATCCTGATGAACTCGGCCACCGATGTGTGGCCGGACGGTCTGGGCAGCAGTAGTGGCGAACTGGGACACAATGTCATGGATCACCACTTCCGGCTTGGAGCTTCCGGTCGCGTAGACGGGTTTGAAGACAAGTATTATTACGGGCGCCGCCCCAACGGATTTTATGTGCCCCGGTTTCGTAATGTCGGTAACGACAGGCGTGAATACGTTCGCGGCTTTGGTTATCAGGGGTCTGCCAGCCGTACCGGCTGGAGCCGCAACATCAGTGAGCTGAATATCGGCGCTGATTTCAAGCAGGCGCTGACACAACCGGGTGACTGGACCATCGGTATGACGGCCTTCGGTGAAATGCTGCCGTATCATGAAAACCGTATTTTTCTTAATCGCGACAAGACCGACAAATGGGGGCTGCCGATTCTGGCGTTTGATGTCAGCATCAAGGAAAACGAGTTTGCCATGCGCAAGGACATGATCGCCGATGCCGTGGAAATGCTGGAAGCGGCCGGTGTGAAGAACGTGGAGGGGCGGGACGCCGGTTATGCGCCGGGTATGGGTATCCATGAAATGGGCACTGCGCGAATGGGACGCGATCCGGCAACGTCGGTTTTGAATGCACATAATCAGGTATGGGACGCGCTAAATGTGTTTGTCACTGACGGCGCCTGCATGACGTCTGCTTCGTGTGTGAATCCCTCGTTAACCTACATGGCCTTGACGGCCCGGGCGGCACAGTTTGCCGTGGATGAACTGAAAAAAGGAAACCTGTGACATGAACAGACGTGAACTTTTGCAGATGATCATGTCGGCAACCGGTTATGCCATGATAGGCAGTCCCGTTCTGCTGACGGCCTGTGCGAGCAGCGCCGGTTATCGCAGTACTGCATTTTCTGAGGACGATCAGGCGTTGCTGGCCGGTATTGCCGAAACCATCATCCCGCGCACATCGACGCCGGGGGCCAGGGATGCCGACGTGGCACCTTTCATGTGTAAAATTGTAGATGACTGCTACTCGGATGCCCAACAGGCTGTTTTCCATGAAGGTCTGACCGCATTTCGCGAACAGTGCCAGGTGCGTTTCGGGCTGGACTTTGCCGAACTGTCGGATGAGCAGCGAACCGGCCTGCTGATTGAGCTGGATCAGGCTGCTCGAGGTTATCCGCGCTCCCCGGGCGCGCCGGCACACTATATGATCATGATCAAACAACTGACGCTGTTTGCCTATTTCACCTCGGAGATTGTGCAGACCCAGGTCTTGAGGCTGGTGCCGGTGCCTGGTCGCTATGACGGTTGTTATCCCTATCAGGAAGGTGAAACCGCCTGGGCCATATGACACCCGGGTAGCAAATTTCCAGTGGAAACCAAAAAGATGCAAAGACGAAAATTCCTGAAAATGAGTGCTGCTTTTGCCGGGTTTAGCCAACTGTCGCTGCTGGGCTGTTCGTCGGATGCCGGACAGGGCAGTTATCCCTTTGGCATCCAGCTCTACAGCTTGCGTGATGACTTGCCGGCGGATCCCGACGCGGTCCTGCAACAGCTGGCGCAGTTCGGCTATCACCAAATACAGAGTTATGAAGGGCCGTCAGGCATGTTCTGGGGCCGGTCGCCGGCCGATTTTAGTCGGTTCGTGCGCGAGTTGGGCATGGAACTTGTAGCCAGCCATTGCAGCATAGAAGAAAATTTCGAACGCAAAGCGGCGGAAGCTGCAGAAGCCGGCATGCAGTACCTGATCTGCCCGCTGATTGGTCCGCAGCCCTCCATAGACGACTACCGACGCTACGCGGAGCGCTTCAATCGCTGCGGCGAGATTTGTCAGGACGTAGGTTTGCGTTTTGCCTATCACAATCATCATTACACCTTCTTTGAACAGGAAGGCATCATTCCGCATGATGTGCTGATGCAAAACACGGACGCCGCTCTGGTCGACTTTGAATTGGATATTTTCTGGCTGGTGGCTGCCGGGCAGGACCCATTGACCTGGCTTCGCAAATACCCTGGCCGATTTGCGTTTTCACATGTAAAGGACCGTCTGCCCGATATGCCGTCCGATTCCTTCAGCGCCTCGACCACACTGGGGCAGGGCATTATCGATTACCCGGCAATCCTGCCTGTGGCGTACGAACATGGTATGCGTTTCTTCATGGTCGAGCAGGAATCATATGCGGGTACCACACCGCTGGACAGTGCCCGCGATAACGCCGTGTACATGAGACAGGTGACTCAGGCAATCCGGTCCAGCTCCTGACTGACGTGTCTGGCAATCGTGGCCTGCACCTGCAGAGGTGATTGCAGCTTTACCTCAAAGCTGCCGCTCCAGATCAGACTGGCATTGTCGGTGGCAATCAGCTGCAGATTGATTCGTGCCTGTTGCTGATAAATACGCACGTTGCCACTTAGCATCAACGCCGGCGCCTCATTGTCCAGTGAGTAGACAACCTGGAATGACGGCTGTTGGGTCAGTTCATGTTGCAGGTCTGCCGTGAGTCCGGCCGCGAATGCGCGCGTCTGGGCATCGTCGGTCAGGGCCGCCAAGGGAGTCAGAAATATCGGTGTGCTACTGACGCTGGTATTTATGACTTCATTGTTCGTTCCCAATGCTCTGTGCATCATGGCCAGTTCCCGGCGCAGTTGCAGGCCGGGCGCTGTCTCCTCATGAGCCGTCCGCCCGGCTTCAAGGTGCACCGGATTGGTTTGTGCAGTTTCCACCGGCACGACGTCAGACTGGAACCAGAGACCGATACTGCTAACTGCAGCAACAACGAACAGTGCAGTAACATACGCGCCTGGCAGGCCCCTCAAGCGGGCGTAGAACAGCGCTGGCCAACCGGGCGAAGAGGTGGTCGTCACAACGGCGGCGCCGTGACGTGAGCCTGTGGCAGGAACCGACAGATGGCACGGCTGTGCTGGCATGATCAGCATGTAACCACGCTTGGGGACGGTCCTGATATAACGGCGCTCGCGACTGACATCGCCCAAAAGAGTGCGTAACTCGGAAATGGCCCGGGTCAGAACTTCTTCATTGACCACCACGTGCGGCCAGGCTTCAGTCAGCAATGTCTCACGTGTTACCAGCTTGCCCTGTGCGGCAATAAGACAAAGCAGAACATTCATCAGTTTGGGTTCAACATGTACCCGATGTCCGTCCCTCAAAAGTGCTCCACCGGTGGCCATTACCTGCCAGTCACCAAGTTGGTAAACGGCATGGTTGTTGTCAGAATGTGCGGCAGAAGAGTCCATGATGGACCTCGGTGGTTTTTGCGTTAATAAACGCCAAAAATGCAATCTCGTCAATAGCTGACCGGCAAAACGAAGCTTTTCCGAAGGTTTCGCGATATTTGCAAAGGTTACGGCGAGCATTCTTGAGGTTTTCCGCAGTTTTTGGTGACGGAAACCGGTGACACTGATTCTCCCCAAAACGAGGAGGGAGTTGGTGATGTCAAATTTTGCATTGATGGTGTGTGCAGGTTTGCTGGTCATTCCTGGTGCCATGGCGATGACCGACAACGGGTCGCTGATTCAGGGTCCCAGGTTCCACACTGAACTGGCTGCCGTGGAGGATGCGGTCAGCGTTTACAACCCGACTTCGGTGTCCAGAGATATTGAATTCATGGGAGCCGTCTATCAGCAGGAGATCAATGGTGAATTGGTCTACGGTTATACCGTCGGTGCCGGTGAGGCCGGGCATGACGAGGTCAGCGTGTCCATCCAGCTGCCAACCTACAGTCGGCTGGTGGCGTTCTGGCACACACACGGTGCACAACACTGGACACGCCGGTATTTTTCCGCCACTGATACCCGTCTGGCCAATGAATGGGGCGTACCGTTTTATCTGATGAACGCCGAGGGTGAGTTGCGTGTGTACCGGCCGGGCGATCGGGTCCTGGGCAGCCTGCAGGCACGCCGCATGGGCTTGAGTGACCGTGACGGCGTGGCAGAGGGGCGGTTGTTGAGTTAGGGCTTGGAGGGGTGGAGGTTTCGTATTCTGATGTTGCGGTACCTGACGACGTCGCCGTGGTCCTGCAGACCAATATGCCCCTGCTGCAGGGCGCCGAATTCGTTGTGTTCACGAAACTTGCTGTTGCGCAGCATGGCAAACCAGCCCACCGTCCAGCGCTCATAGGCAAGCACCTTCTCGCCGTTCAGCCAGTGCTCGACATGTGGCCCCCGGGAGATAATGCGGACTTCGTTCCACTCACCAAACGGCCGGGCGGTTTTTGGTGAAATCGGCAGCAGGTCGTAAAGTGAGCCGGCCTGCCTGTTGCCGTCGACACCGAGAAAGCTGTCGGGGTGGTTGACGTCATCCAGTACCTGCATCTCCAGGCCGGACCAGTAGATGGCTTTGTCAGGCTGTTCCAGGATGTGATACAGAATGCCACTGTTGCCGCCTTTTTCGACCATCCAGTCCAGCCGCAGTTCGAAATCACTGAAAATTTCCCGAGTAATGATATCTCCGGTAGGCTGGCCGTCTGCGCGGGGACGAAAGACCAGGTGATCGCCTTCTACCACCCAGCCCTGGTCCGGGAATTCATCGCCATTGTAAAGCCGCCAGGCATCTGTGTTGCTGCCGTCAAACAGAGTAACCCAGATGTTCGCTTCACCACTGTGCTGGTCGGCATGTGCACCCGGCTGCCAGGCGGCGACCAGTAACGCGGCCATCAGGCATAAGGTGGATGTGTTTGTAGTGGGCAGTTTCATGATCAGCTCTCCGACGTCATCAGTGTGTCAGGACGAAAGTCCCAGTATCCTGCGATTCAGGGCCGCATCGGGTGCCTGCCCGGCAAAATCATCAAATGCTTTGTCCGTCACGGTAATCAGATGATCCTGAATGAACGGTGCGCCTTCGGCGGCGCCCTGCTCAGGATGTTTGATGCAACATTCCCACTCCAGTACCGCCCAGCCGTTAAAACCATACTGGCAAAGCTTGCTGAAAATGCCGATAAAGTCGATCTGACCATCGCCCAGTGAGCGGAAACGACCGGGCCGGTCTATCCAGTCCTGGTAGCCGCCATAGATGCCACTGCGGCCGCTGGGATTAAACTCTGCATCCTTGACATGAAACATGCCGATTTTTTCGTGGTAGATATCGATAAACTGCAGATAGTCCATCTGCTGCAGTACAAAATGACTGGGGTCGAACAGGATACGAACGCGCGGATGATTGCCGCTGGCTGCCAGAAACCGCTCGTAGGTAATCCCGTCATGCAGGTCTTCGCCCGCATGGAGTTCAAAGCAGACATCGACGCCGTGTTCGTCAAATACGTCAAGAATGGGCAACCAGCGCCGTGCCAGCTCCTGAAACCCCTGCTCGACCAACCCGGCCGGCCGCTGAGGCCAGGGATAGACAGTGTGCCACATCAGTGCGCCGGGGAAGGTGGCGTGTACATCGATACCGAGATGACGGCTGGCTTTGGCTGCCAATTGCAGCTGTTTCACCGCCCATTCAGTTCGTGCCGCCGGTTTGCCGCGAAGATGTTCGGGGGCAAACCCGTCAAACATGTCGTCATAGGCCGGGTGTACTGCCACCAGTTGGCCTTGCAGGTGCGTGCTCAGTTCAGTGATCTCCAGACCCCGTTCGGCAATCCGGCCCTGGTACTCCTGGGCATAGGTTTTACTGTTGGCCAGTTTTTCCAGATCTATCAGCCGTGTGTCCCAGGTGGGGATCTGGACGCCTTTGTAACCCAGCGAGGAGGCCCACTCGCAAATCGCATCGATGTTATTGAAGGGGGCTCTGTCGTCGGCAAACTGAGCCAGGAAAATGCCGGGTCCCTTGATGGTTTTCATAGCACTCATAACGTAATGGCCGTCCATTTTTGTGTGGATTTTGCTGATGCCTGCATGGCTTCGATAAACGCCATGCCGCGCAGGCCTTCGTTTATGGATGGGTAGTCGTAACCGAGCGCGCACGCGTCACTGCTCAGACGTTCTGTAGCAGGTGTGTGCAGCCGGCGGGCAAAGCTGCTGTAAATGTTGGCAAAGGCTTCAATAAACCCTTCAGGATGGCCCGGAGGCAAGCGGCAGTTATTCAGTGCTGCCGGTGACAGGTAGGCACTGCCGCGACGATAGATCCGGGCAGGCTGATCATGCAGGTTCAACAGTAGGGTATCGGCGTTCCGGTGACACCACTCCAGTCCGCCCAGTTCACCATAAACACGGAGCCTGATGTTGTTTTCTTCGCCTGCGGCTACCTGGCTTGCGATCAGTGCCCCACTGGCACCACCATCAAAACGCAGCAGCGCCGCGGCGTCATCATCTACCCGGCGCCCGCTGACAACCGTATTCAGGTCAGCGCACAACTCGCTGATCAATTGGCCGCTGACGTACTCAGCCAGATGAGCAGCGTGGGTGCCGATATCGCCAGTGGCGCCGGCGCCGGCGCAAGCCGGATCTGTGCGCCATGATGCCTGCCGGTTGCCCTCGTTTTCGAGCGGAGAACTCAACCAGCCCTGCGGATATTCCACTTGAATTTTGCGAATCCGCCCCAGTTTGCCTGTCTGGACCAGGTGCCTGGCCTCCTTGATCATCGGATAGCCGGCATAGGTATGTGTCAATGCAAGTTCGCAACCGGTTTCATGCATCACCTGGCAAATCTTTTTTGCTTCATCCAACGTCAATGCCAATGGTTTGTCGACGATCACGTGGAAGCCCTTTTTCATGGCGGCAATGGCGGGTGCTGCATGCAGGTGATTAGGGGTCACGATGGCAACAGCCTGCATGCGTTCTGCGTCCGGGCGTGCAGATTCCTGCCGGAACATGTCTGTGTAGGAGTCATAGACCCGCGCTTGCGCAAGGCCGAGTGCGGCACCGGTTTCCCGAGCGATGGATGGCCGACTGCTGAAGGCACCGCAGGTCAGCTGGTAGTAGCCATCCAGTGCGGCCGCTTTGCGATGTACGGCGCCAATAAAGGAGCCGTGGCCGCCACCCACCATGCCGAGTTTGATTTTATTCATATTGTTTTGACCAGACGCTGTTGCTAGTGCATATTTGCTACACAAGAGTCTAGAACGAATGCAGTCGGCAAACAATAACAAGGTTCGCAAGAGAGCCGGGAAGCTACTTTATGAGTTCAGATCGATACGTCATCATTCGCCTCAGTGTCATGATGTTTCTGCAGTTTTTTGTTTGGGGTGCATTCTTCGTCACCATGGGCAGTTATCTGTTGTCGGTGTTCCAGGGCGAAGCAAATATCAACAGTATTATAGGTCAGGCTTATGCCACTCATAACTGGGCCGCATTGCTGGCACCGTTGTTTGTGGGATTGCTGGCTGATCGTTACTTCAATGCCGAACGTCTGAATGCGGTATGCCAACTCGCCGGCGCCGGCCTGTTATGGTATGCCGCTTCCATCACTGATGCGGCTGTGTTCATCGGAGTGATGTTCATTTATTTTATGCTGTACATGCCTACGCTGGCGCTGACCAATGCCATTGCGTTTTCGAATATTGACAGTCCGGATCGACAGTTCCCTGCCATCAGAGTATGGGGAACCATCGGCTGGATTGTGTCGGGCTTTGTTGTGGCACAGACAGTACTGGGTTGGGTGCAGATTCCGCTGTTGCAGATGATCACCGGTGTAGACAATGCCCAGGCTTCCAATGTGCCATTGAAAATGGCGGCGATCGTGTCGCTGGTTTATGGACTGTACAGTCTGACCTTGCCGGCGACTCCGCCGCAGGCAAAAGGGGAGCGCTTCAGTCTCAGTAAAACCTTCGGCCTGGATGCCATAAAACTGATGGCGGAACGCAACTTTTTCATTTTTGCACTGAGCAGTTTCCTGATCAGCATACCGCTGGCTTTCTACTACGCACGCACCAATGACTTCGTTGCCGCAATGGCATTCGGCGAGCAGTCTGCGTCTTTCATGGCCATTGGGCAGATGAGTGAAGTGCTATTCATGCTGCTGGTGCCGTTTTTCCTGATCCGCTTTGGCGTCAAGTGGATGCTGGTGGTGGCCATGGGGGCCTGGGCCTTGCGTTACCTGGTGTTTGCCAGTTTCCCGGAGTCGGCAGCATTGCTGATCTTCGGCATTGCGCTGCATGGTATCTGCTACGACTTCTTTTTTGTTACCGGCCAGCTTTATGTAGATCGCAAAGCGCCGGTGCCGATACGCGCCAGTGCCCAGGGTTTGTTCGCGCTGTTGACCTACGGAGCAGGCATGCTGGTAGGCAACTATCTGCTGGGCTGGTGGGGAGACAGCATTGCCCTGGATGGTTCTTCAATGGCTGGCTGGCAGCAAAGTGCATTTACTTTCTGGATTATGCCGGCGCTGCTGGCACTGGCAATCCTGTTGTTTTTCATCCTTACCTTTCAACGTGAGAATCATCATGATCCAGTCACTCAACCGGCGTGAACTGCTAAGACGGGCCGCACTCAGCTCACTGGCACTGTCAACGCTGCCCGTTGGCACGTTGGCCGCTCAGTCTTCGTTGCCGGGTGCAGGCGAGTTTGTTGGCAAGGGCAATATCCGGCATTCTGTCGCACAGTGGACCTATGATTTTCTGACGCTGGAAGAATTGTGCCAGGTGGTCAATCAAATTGGATTCTCCGCTATTGATCTGATCGGGCCAGAGCAGTGGGGAATATTAAAAGCGCACAATATTGACTGTTCCATGTGCAACGGTGCCGAAATCAGTCTGACCGAAGGGTGGAATCGCAAAGAACTGCATGGTCGGCTGATTCAGAACTACACAGCACATATTGAGATGATGGCACAGGCTGGATATAACAACCTGATCTGCTTCAGCGGCAATCGTGCCGGCATGGATGATGAAAGCGGCCTGCAGAACTGTGCTGAGGGTTTGCAGCAGATCATGGCACTGGCAGAAAGACATGGCGTTGTTGTTCACATGGAGCTGTTCAACAGCAAGGTCGATCATCCGGACTACATGTGTGATAGTTCGCGGTGGGGAATTGAGCTGTGTGAGCGTATCGGATCACCCAATTTCCGGCTGCTTTACGACATTTATCACATGCAGGTTCAGGAAGGTGATGTCATACGTACCATTCGCGACCACCATCAATGGTTCGGCCACTATCATACTGCTGGGGTGCCTGGTCGCAATGAGATCGATGATACCCAGGAGCTGTATTACCCAGCCATTATGAAAGAGATTCTGACAACCGGGTTTGACGGGTACGTTGCGCAGGAATTTATACCCCGGCGCGCTGGTCCTGATGGTGTTCGCAGCGACGACGCGCGTGTGGCGTCATTGGCGCAGGCCGTGGCTATCTGTGATATCTGATGCTATTACGATCGACTCAGCGCCTTTGACTTACGCTGAAAGCAGCGCAGCCTTGCAGACCGGGATCGCTGATATTGATCAGGGCGACGGGTACTCGCTGGCACCATTGTCTGAAGCTGCCCTTGTCAGTGAACGCAGTCAGGAACAGCTCCCGATCAAACAACTCATCCAGCTTATGCAGGATATTCCCGGAGAGGAAGAATCCTCCCAGGCTTCCCACAGTTAACGCGAGGTCTCCACACACTGCGCCGAGTATACGACAAAACTCATCAATACTTTGTTTTGCCAGCTGATCGCCATTGCGGGCCGCGTCTAACAGTTCGGCCGGTGGCACAGGCGACGACGTTTTGCCGGTTTGCAGAACATGGATTGCCGAATGAATATTGCTTAAGCCCGGGCCCGACAACAGGCGGTCGATGGTGACGCGAGGATGGCCGTCCCACAGATGCACCAGTATTGCCAGCTGTCGAGGTGTTAGTGGGGCGAATGCACATTGGCCGGGCTCCGAGTCCAGCACTTCCCGATGCCACGTCATGGTGGCCGAACCAAAACCTGTGCCGGGACCGGCGATGCTACGGTTGCCCCGTGTCCAGTTAATGTCATCCAGGCTGGGCTGCTGAATCCAGCTGACGTCCGCATCACGCAGATCCGGCAGACACCAGGCCTGGGCAGTAAAATCATTGATCGCTGTCACTGGCATGGCGAACCGCCGGGCCAATGCCTGTTGACTGAATCGCCAATGATTGTTGGTCAGGGCAATCTCATCCTGGTCGGTCGCCGCCGCGACTGCCAGATACATATGCTGCGGCGCGGTTGCCTGCTGTGTCTGACAGGATTGCAGGTAATGGGAGATGGCGGAGCTGATATCCTCATACTCACGACAGGGCAGGGTCATTTTGTTGCTTAGCGCTCCATGCGCATCGGTCAGCGCAAAGCGGGCATTGGTGCCGCCAATGTCAGCCACCAGTACGGTCGTGCTGCCAGACGCTGATGGCGCGGCTGCTGGTGAAGAGGGTGTACCCGTCTGCATGTTGGTCGTGCCCCGTCCGGAAAGTCGTATCCTTTGTAGCGGGACCGCCATACTCCTGTCAAGTGCACTGACAGTAGACAGTCAACGCCGGGCGATATATGCTCAGAACTTCAATCATCCGGTCATCGTATCACCACCCCCGATACGCTGACGTGTACCCACGACCTACAAAGTCCGCCGGTACCCAGGAGTCAGACATGAACAACCCCCAATCCGGGTACGCGCCTGCGTACGACGGAATGTTCGATAAACTCGAACACGCCAATCTTGACGAACTGCACTTCCGCCATGATCCGGCGTCCGGTCTGCGTGCCATCATCGCCATTCACAATACCCGTTTGGGCCCGGCGCTCGGCGGTTGCCGATTCATATCGTACAACAGCGATGAAGAAGCCATTGACGATGTTATTCGCCTGGCACGAGGCATGAGTTACAAGGCCGCGATCGCCAATGTGCCGCAGGGTGGAGGCAAGGCCGTGCTGCTCAGGCCCATGCAGCCATTTGATCGGCAGGAGCTGTTCCAGGCATTTGGCGGTTTCATTCAGGACCTGGGCGGCCGGTACATCACGGCAGTGGACAGTGGCAGCCTGATTTCTGACATGGACGAGGTGGCCACGAAAACAGCCTATGTGTCAGGCACAAGCAGCGACGGTCACGATCCGTCACCAGTGACAGCGTTGGGCGTCTACGCGGGCATCCGTGCAGCCGTGAGACATCAGCTGAAACGGGACTCAGTCAAGGATTTGCGAGTCGCCCTGCAGGGTGTGGGCAACGTCGGCTATGCACTGGCAGCATTGTTGCACAGAGACGGTGCCCGCCTGATCGTCAGTGATGCCAACCCGCAACGAGTGCAGCGCTGCATCGATCAGTTCGGCGCCTCAGCGGTGGCCACCGATGACATCTACGCGGTCGATTGTGATCTGTTTGCCCCGTGTGGGCTGGGCGCGATTCTCAATGAAAAAACCATCCCGCAATTGCGTTGTGCCATCGTTGCCGGCGCTGCCAACAACCAGCTCAGCACCGATGCCCAGGGCGATGCGTTGCATCAACGAGGCATTCTCTATGCGCCCGATTATGTCATCAACGCCGGCGGTCTGATTCAGGTGTCATTGGGCTATTTGAAAAAAACCGACGAAGAAATCAAGCAGCGTACGCTCGCCCTGGGCAGTACCTTGACCGATCTGTTTGAACGAAGCCGGGCGGATAATATGCCGCCCGAACAGATTGCCAATCGGGTAGCCGAATCACTGTTGTTCGACTAGTTCATTTTTGGCGATCCGGGATCGCAGGGAGGAGAGCATGTTCGATAATCTTGATCAGGCCCCTGGCAAACTTGGTTATATTGATGCCCGGGGCAAGCCAGTCAGGGAGTTGCCCGATGAGATCGATGTAGCGTGGTTGCAGGCCAGCTATCGGCACATGGTTCGCATACGGCAACTGGACAAAAAGGCCGTGGCTTTGCAACGCACGGGTCAGATGCATACCTATCCGTCGTGTCTGGGACAGGAGGCCATCGGCACCGGGATTGGCCTGGCTATGCAGGACGATGATGTGCTGGTCCCGTATTACCGCGATCAGGCGACCCAGACCATACGTGGCGTGACCATGCAGCAGATACTTCAGGTCTGGGGAGGCGATGAACGTGGCAATCTTTTCACGGGCGTGGCAGCAAAGGATTTCCCCAATAGTGTGCCAATTGGCACGCAGATGAGTCATGCGGCCGGTATCGCCACAGCCATGAAAAGCCGCGGCATAAAACAGGCCGTGGTGGCCAATTGCGGAGATGGCGCGACTTCACGCGGTGATGTCTATGAAGCACTTAACCTGGTGGGTGTGTGGCAGCTACCGATGGTAGCGGTGATCAATAACAACCAATGGGCGATATCAGTGCCGAGAAGCCTGCAAACCGGCACCCGGACTTTGGCGGAAAAAGCCCTGGCAGTTGGCATCGAAGGCTTGCAGGTTGATGGCAACGATGTGGTTGCAGTCTACCAGGCGGTCAGCCAGGCGCTGGCAAGAGCACGCAGTGGCAAGGGCGGCACGTTGATCGAGGCGGTGAGCTACCGGCTGAGCGACCATACCACAGCGGATGATGCCACTCGTTACCGCGACGCGAGCGAAGTCAGCCAGGCGTGGGAATATGATCCGGTCAAGCGTTTGCAGATTTTTCTGCATGAACTGGGTCACTGGACGCCAACCCAGGAGCAAACCTTGCTTGCCGAGGTAAAACAGCAGGTTGATGCGGCGGTTACTGCTTACCTGGGCGAAGTGCCACAAGCGGCTGACGATTTTATGGCTTACGTGTTCGCCGAGATGACGCCAACCTTGCTGGCCCAGCGGGATCAACTGCTGGCAAAGCTGGAGCGTGACAGCGTGGCACAGGGAGGTGGCTCTGATGACAGCCGGTAACAGTGCACAAGGCAGTGATACTCACGAAGTCACCCTGGTCGAAGCAGTCAATCTGGCGCTTCGGCGTGCGCTCACCGATGATCCGGAGGTGGTGATACTGGGCGAAGATGTGGGGACCAACGGTGGTGTGTTTCGTGCCACCCTCGGTTTGCGTGAGCAATTTGGTTACAAGCGTGTGATTGACACACCCCTCGCCGAAGCCCTGATAGCCGGCATCTCGGTTGGCATGGCCAGCCAGGGCATGCGACCGGTGGCGGAAATCCAGTTCATGGGTTTTATCAATTCGGCGGTGGAGCAGATGCTTTGCCATGCCGGACGTTTGCGTAATCGCACGCGGGGACGATTGAGTTGTCCGATGGTATTGCGTGCGCCCTTTGGTGGCGGCATTCACGCGCCCGAACATCATTCGGAAAGTACCGAGGCCATGTTTGCCCATATGCCGGGCCTGCGCGTCGTCATTCCTTCATCGCCGACCCGCGCCTACGGACTGTTGCTGTCGGCAATCAGGGATCCTGACCCGGTAGTATTTCTGGAGCCCAAGCGTATCTACCGGCTGGTTCGGCAGCAGGTTGTCGATGACGGCCAGGGGCTGCCGCTTGATACCTGTTTTACCTTGCGCCAGGGTAAGGATCTGACCATGGTGTCCTGGGGAGCCATGATTCATGAGACCTTACTCGCTGCAAAAGAACTGGCAAGGCAGGGGGTGGAAGCCGAGGTCATCGATGTCGCCACTATCAGTCCTCTGGATATGGTGACCATCTTGCGGTCAGTGGAAAAAACCGGTCGCTGCGTGGTGATTCAGGAAGCGCCAAGGAGTTTCGGTGTCGGCTCGGAAATCAGCGCACGTATTGGCGAAGAAGCGCTGCTGTATCTGCGGTCGCCGGTTCAGCGGGTGACCGGCTACGACACGCCGATGCCCTATCCGAAGAATGAAAATCTGTATATGCCGTCAACAGCAGACATCATCGAAGCGGCCAGAGCAACTCTGGAAAATGCCTGAGGAGGACCCATGAGATACTTTAAATTGCCGGATCTTGGCGAGGGACTGCAGGAAGCCGAAATTGTTGAATGGCATATCAAGGCCGGCGACACGGTTGAAGAAGATCAGGTGATCCTGTCCGTGGAGACCGCCAAGGCGATTGTTGATGTGCCATCCCCTTGTGCGGGCAAGGTTCTCGCGTTGTTCGGAGACGCTGGTGATCAGGTACACGTAGGCGAACCCCTGCTGGAATACGCCGATGCGCAGGACGATGACAGTGGCACAGTGGTCGGCAAGGTGAGCACTGGCAGTCGTGAGGTGGAAAGCGAAGCGTTCATCATCGGCAGCCCTGAGCCTCAGGATCCGGAGCGGCGCGATAGCAGTCGCATCCTGGCGACGCCACTCATCAAGGCGTTGGCGAAGCGTCTGGATGTGGATCTGGCGCAAGTTGCCGGGTCGGGTGCCCATGGACTGATTACCGCTGACGATGTGGAAAAGGCCGCCCGGGTCAGTAATGATTTTGGCAGCGCGCATACGCTCAAGGGCGTGCGTCGGGTGATGGCAAAAAATATGGCCCGGGCTCATGCCGAGGTGGTCGGGGTCACGCTCTATGACGATGTTGATATTCATGCCTGGAAAAAAGGTGAAGATCCGACCATGCGCCTGGTCCGGGCCATCGGCGTGGCTTGCCGTGAGGCACCACAACTAAACGCCTGGTTCGATGGCAGCAATCTGTCGTTGCGACTGATTGACCGGGTTGATCTGGGTATCGCTGTGGATACACCTGACGGACTTTTTGTGCCGGTGTTGCGGGATATTGCCGGTCGTTCAGCCGGGGATCTGAGGCAGGGCCTGAACAATCTGCGTGATGCGGTCAAGTCACGCAAGATTCCGCCTCAGGAAATGACTGGCGCCACCATCACCCTGTCCAACTTTGGCACAATCGCCGGTCGTTATGCCAATCCGGTGATAGTGCCGCCTACCGTCGCGATTCTTGGCGCCGGGCGCATGCGCGACGAGGTTGTTGCCGTGGCGGGCAAACCCGCTGTGCATCGTATGTTGCCACTGTCGCTCACATTCGATCACCGGGCTGCCAGCGGGGGTGAGGCAGCGAGGTTTTTGGCTGTTGCCATGCGGGATCTGGAAGAAGGCTGACAGCGGGTGTACGAACGAAGTCCTCACTGACCGTTTCGCGGGGTGGCGCTGGCAGGGTATTTTGGGCTAGTGTGGCTCTTTTGATGTGATCTGAGAAGGCGCCGGGCCAATGACCAACGTTTTAGTGTGGATGAATATCCTGCTTGTATTTGTCTGCCTGCTGCCCTTGTGGCGCAATGAACACTGGATGGTCCGGTCGCTGGACTTTCCACGTCTGCAGTTGTCGCTGGTGTTGCTGATCGTTCTGGGTGTCGATCTTCTGGTGCTGGACTGGCAGTTGCTGTGGAGCTGGCTGCTGATGGGAGGGCTGTTGCTGAGCCTCTGTTTCCAGGCCTGGTGGATTTGGCCGTACGGCCCCTGGCAACAGCCTGAGGTCGGCCCGACCAAGTCGGCGGATCCGGAAAATACGCTGAGCCTGATCACGGCAAATGTGTTGACGCCTAATCGTAACGCCGAGGCCCTGATCACACGGGTGCGCAAATACCGCCCGCATATCCTGGTGACGCTGGAGTCTGACAACTGGTGGCAGCAGCAGCTTGATGTGCTTGAAGCTGATTATCCCTACAGTTTGAAATGCCCGCTGGATAACCTGTACGGCATGCACGTCTATTCCCGATTGCCGCTGATGAACGCCCGCATCGAATATCTGGTGCAGGACGATGTGCCGTCCATGCATGCCGACATCGTATTGCCCTCGGGGCGCCGGGTACAGGCTCATTTCCTGCACCCGGCGCCGCCCAGCCCAACGGAGAACACTACTTCCGGGCCACGCGACAAGGAGCTTGTGATTATCGCGCGCCAGGTGCAGGCAGCAGGTGGGCCTCATCTGGTAACTGGTGACCTGAACGATGTCGCCTGGTCAGAGACAACGCGACTGTTCCGGAAAATCAGTGGTCTGCTCGATCCGCGGATCGGGCGCGGCATGTTTAACAGCTTTCACGCCAAGTTCTGGTTCTGCCGTTGGCCGCTGGACCATCTGTTTGTCAGCCATCATTTCACCCTGTCCCGGATGCTGCGGCTGGCGCCGTTCGGTTCTGATCATTTTGCCATTTTTGCCGAAATCGTCATTGAAGCGGATAATGGTCAGCAAGACCACGGTCTGGACCCCGACAGCGACGATAAAGCCATGGCCCGGGAGAAAATTTCATAATCCGTTAACAAATTGTCAGTATCCGGCAGCCGTAGCCGGGTTGGCGTGTTTAAATCGCCTGAAACAGTAACAAGAGACCTGCACTCATGATTGACCGCATCATCCGTACACCTCTGATTGCCGCACTCACCCTGGCCGTTCTGCTGATTGGCAGTGTCCAGGCCAGCGGCGATTTTGCCCTGCTTGATCAGGACGGCCGATTTCATCAATTGAGCCGGTATGCCGAGCATGACACGGTGGTGATGGCGGTCATCGCCAATGAAGATCCGACATCCGCGCGCGCATTGGTGGCTCTGCAACAGGTACGACAGTCGCTGAGCCGCCAATCACCCAATGCTGATATTGTCTATTTGCTTTTGTACTCAGCCGCAAACCCGGAGCGCGCCATGGTGCAGTCCATGGCTGACGCAGCCGGCATCGACATGCCGGTTTTGCTGGACGCGGCACAGATTGTCCTGAGGACACTGCAGGCGGAGCAGTTGGGCGAAGTCTATATTTTGGACCCGGCATCGCAGGATGTGCTGTTCCAGACCGGCCTGGGTGCCGCGGGTGACGATGGCGTGAAGCAGACCGAGACATTAACACAAGTGTTGAGCGAGGTAATTGCGGGTAATCCGGTCACGGCGGCGTCTATCCCGGCAACCGGGCCCGACATCGACTATCCCTATCAGCGACAGTGGCAGACCCAGCCGGTTTCCTATCAACAGGATATTGCGCCGATGCTGCAGCGCCGCTGCGCGCATTGCCATGTGGAAGAGGGCCTGGCGCCATGGGCAATGAACCGGCACCTGATGATACTGGGCTGGAGTCCGATGATCCGCGAGGTGGTCATGACCCGCCGCATGCCCCCGGGGCAAATTGATGGGAATATCGGCAACTGGCAGCAGACGCATGAGCTGCCGCCCGAAGAACTGGCCATGCTGATACACTGGATTGATCAGGGTGCTCCCCAGGATGGCGACACAGACCCGCTGACTGAGCCGGCGTCTCCGGCCGAAGTCTGGCCCCTGGGCGAACCTGATCTGATCGTGGAAGTACCAGCCCAGCAATTGCCGGCCACCGGCATTGTGGATTTTCTGCTGGAAAGTGCCGAATTGTCATTGCCCGAAGACAAATGGCTGCGTGCGGTTGCCTATGATGTCGGGGACAAGAGTGTTCTGCATAGTCTGATGATTTATGCGCGCGAAGCAGATGCACCCGTGCTCTCGGAAACAGACCTGATTGATCCCGAAGTGTCCCAGTATGTCAGTATTTTTGTGCCCGGCGAGCGTGTTGATGCCTTCCCGGAAGAAGCTGCCTATCGCCTGACAGCTGATCGTGACCTGGCCTTCAAGATCCGTTATCTCACTTCAGGCAGGGAGACAGTGGATCGAACACGTATAGGTCTGTATTTTCAGGACCAGGCACCGGAGAATGTCGTTGAGACGATGGTCATCGCCAATCAGGAGATCAACATACCGCCTGGCGCCGAGGAGCACCGCGAGATAGCCCGCAGCGAACCACTGGCAGCAGATGTCTATCTCAGCAGTCTGTCTCCGCATGCCCACGGGCGCGCCGAGAGTATGCAGCTGACTGCCATTTACCCGGACGGGACACGGCAGCTGATCGCCAATGTGGCCAATTACAATTTCAACTGGCAGCTGACCTACCGGCTACTGCAACCTTTGTTGCTGCCAGCCGGAACCCGTCTCGAAGCCGAAACAGTGTATGACAATTCACTGGCCAATCCGCTGAATGCAGATCCGGAGGTGACGGTGGAGTGGGGCGTGAGTGACCAGGACGAAATGTTCAACCACTACGTGAGATTGTTGCGTCCGCGCTAAACCGCATCAAGCCATGTCACGGTCGATTTTCAATGGTCCCCAGGCCTGACATAGCGGCATGACTTCGAGGGCATTGATATTCACATGGGGTGGTACGCTGCAAACCCAGTGAATGATATCGGCAATATCCGCTGCTGTTAGTGGCTGGGTGCTATCGTAAACATTATCTGCCCGACGCTGGTCCTGCTTGAAACGGACCAGGGAGAATTCGGTTTCTGCCATGCCCGGTTCGATATTGCTGACCCTGATATTCCTGCCCAGTAGATCTGCGCGTAACTCACGGCTGAAATGCTGTACAAAGGCTTTCGTGGCGCCGTAAACATTGCCCCCGGGATAGGGCCAGCTACCAGCGGTAGAACCGACGTTAATGATGTGGCCGCGGTTTCTTGCCACCATGCCGGGTAGCAGCAAACGGGTCATGTGCACCAGTGCAGTGATGTTGGTATTGATCATCGTGGTCCAGTCCTGCATATCTGCCTCATGGGCAGCTTCCAGGCCCAGGGCCAGTCCGGCATTGTTGATCAGAATGTCAGGGGCCTGAGACCAGTCCGGCAAGCCCGTTAGCGCCTGCTCCAACGCAGCGGCGTCAGTAATGTCAATGCTGAGGGTGTGAACACGGGTGATGCTGGAGAGTTCATCGGCAAGAGCACGCAGGCGTTCAGCGCGTCGCGCCAGGAGCACCAGTTGGTCACCTGACGCAGCAAACTTGCGGGCACAGGCTTCGCCAAAGCCGGATGATGCGCCGGTAATGAGCACGGTTCGGGTCATGATTTTTCCTCTGAAAAACAGACTATCGGCTATGTTGGGGCTTAGTGCAAGCGGCGCGCGGTGATAAAAACCGGGGGCATCAGAATCACGCAAAATTCTGATACCCCCGGAAACCGGACCAGCAGGAAGCGTTACAGGCCCGGCCGCCCGCCCTCCAATGGCAGGCTTCAGGCGGCGTCCGTGCGCCCACAATGTTTATAGATCACTCGTTCGACGTCTGCCAAATTTTTTACATCGACTCTTGAAAAACAACATCACGTCCCTATATCAGTTGATAAGGCAGGTGCTCATGTAGAGGCCGGCCCCTGATACCCGATCCGTTTTGGATGGGTATGACCCTTAACTGATTAATTTATATTGCTTGATGAGGATATGATGATGAGAAATTTCGATTTTGCCCCCCTGTACCGTTCAACTGTTGGTTTTGAACATCTGAGCCAACTGCTGGATTCCATCGCCCAGCGCGATCAGAACCAGCCCAGCTATCCGCCGTACAATATTGAGCGGCTGGATAAAGATGAGTACCGAATTACTATGGCTGTTGCCGGTTTTAACCAGGATGAATTAAGCATCCAGTCCGAGCAGCAGACTCTCAAGGTTCGTGGCGACAAGGCAGAAGACAGCACCGAACGGCAGTACCTGCATCAAGGTATTGCAGCGCGTAATTTTGAACGCGTCTTCCAACTGGCTGAGCACGTGAAAGTGGTCAATGCCAATCTGGAAAACGGTTTGCTGCACATTGAATTACGCCGGGAAGTGCCTGAAACCATGAAGCCACGACAGATCCCGATCGGTCTGTCAGCGGACAAACTGATCGAAGGCAAATGACTATTTGCCTGAACTGAACTCCGCAATACGAAGGTTAATTCCAGGGCAGCTCACGGGCTGCCCTTTTTTTTGTCTTGCCTTCGGCGCTGTTTTGTCTTGCCTCCGGCGCTGCGACAATAAGTCGCAGCCTCCGGCGCCCATTTGAGGGCGCCATCAGTTACACTTGTACTATTAGGAATCCTGCTTAGTACAGCGAGTGTCCAGATGCGATCAAGTTCCCGAACCCGGTTATCCCTGTACCTGCTTATTGTCACATTGACGGTGTTGAAAGCGAGCCATACGGTGGCGGCCGGTATGGAAACCGGCTGCATGAATGCCGATGAAATTTCCGTACATTGTGGTCACACGCCCAGTGCACATTACGACAGCGCAGATCGATTGTGGGTGGCGTTCGCGCAGAACAGCCATGTCTACGTGGTTAACTCCGTCGATCAGGGCAAAACGTTTTCCACGCCAGTTCGCGTTAACGAGTCGCCGGAGAACATTGAAACCAATGGCGAGAACCGTCCCAAGATCCTGACCGATAACGATGGCCAGCTGGTGTACGTATCGTGGACCGAGAAAACCGAAGGCCAGCATACCGGTGACATTCGCTTTTCCCGCTCCACCGATGGCGGCAGAAATTTTGAGGCGGTGCGCACCATCAATGACGATGGGCTGCTGACCAGCCATCGTTTTGACAGCCTGTTTCTGGCGCCCTCTGGCGATCTGTATCTGACCTGGCTGGACAAACGCGAGCTGGAGTATGCCGCACAGCGGGGTGAGGACTACACCGGCAGCGGAGTGTTTTATACGGTTTCCGACGACCAGGGACGGACATTCGCGGACAACCGTAAAATAGCCGATCACAGCTGTGAATGTTGCCGCATTGCCGTAGCACCCTACGGCGACGACGGCATGGCGCTGATGTGGCGCCATGTATTTGATGGCACTACCCGTGATCATGCGATCGCCGGTGTTGGGCCCGAGGGGGTGCGCACCGAATTCAGCCGGGCGACAGTTGACGAGTGGCAAATTGATGCCTGTCCTCATCATGGGCCGTCAATGGCGCAGGGGCACCTGGAGGATGGGGAAAGCGTTTATCATATGACCTGGTTCAGCGCCGGTGATCGTCACAAAGGTATTTACTACGGCCGTCATGCGCTCGGGTCGGGCGATACCCACATGGTGCGGCAGATTGATGGCAGCGCCGGTGCCAGTCACCCGCAGGTCGCCGAATGGCAGGGCGTGCAGCACCTGGTTTGGAAACTCTTTGACGGCACGGAAACCCGTATCCTGTGGATATACTCGCAGGATGACGGTGCCAGCTGGAGTGAACCGCAAATGCTGGCGCGGACCACCAATGCCTCTGACCACCCCTTGCTGGTGTCCGGGCCTGACGGTCTGCAATTGAGTTGGCACAGCCGCAACGAAGGTTATCAGGTCATGGCATTGCCCGATCCCGGTCTGGATATCAGGCCGTTTACGGCGCAGAGTTTCGCGCAGATCAAGGCTGAACGGGCAGGGCAGCCCTTTGTGCTCGCGTTATGGTCGGTGGATTGCCCGCCCTGCATGGTGGAGCTCGATTTGCTGGGTCGGCTGCGCGATCAGTATCCGGAGTTGCCGTTGGTGCTGGTTTCCACCGATGACATTGCCATTCAGGCTGATGCCGAGGACTTTCTCAAAGATTATGGCCTGGATGACATGACGTCCTGGATGTTTGCTGATGATTATGCGGAGCCTTTGCGTTTCAGTATTGATCCACAGTGGTTCGGGGAGCTGCCGCGCAGCTACCATTTTGATGCTGAACATCAGTTTCAGGCCCACAGCGGCATCATGACCGAGGCCCAGCTGAGGAGTTGGCTGGGCCTGCAGGCGACCCAATAACAGCAGCTAAGCAGCGGATTACAAAAGACTCTTTGACGTGGACTGCCTGTTTGTACTTTAATCAGTGCCTGATTTGAAGCGCAAACAGGATTGTCTTATGAAAGCTGTTGGATATACAGACGGGCCACTGTTCGATTTTGAGGCCGACAAGCCCGTTCCGGGCCCCCGTGACCTGCTTGTTAACGTCGACGCCATCGCCGTTAACCCTGTGGATACCAAGATCCGTGGTCGGGTCAAACCCGAGGACGCCACACCCAAAGTGCTGGGCTGGGACGCGGTTGGTCGCGTCGCGGCAGTCGGGGCGGAGGTCGAGACCTTCAAAACAGGCGATCGGGTGTGGTACGCCGGAGATGTCAGTCGCAGCGGCTGCAATGCCCAGTTTCAGTGTGTTGATGAGCGTATTGCTGCACTGGCCCCGAATTCACTGAGCGACGCCGAAGCAGCCGCACTGCCATTGACCACCATCACTGCCTGGGAAATGTTGTTTGATCGCCTGCAGTTGCCCGGCGGCGACGATGGCGCAGGACGTGTCCTGCTCATCGTTGGGGCCAGTGGCGGCGTCGGCTCGATGCTGGTTCAGCTTGCCAGGCAGTTGACCCGCGCGACAATCATCGCCACCGCCTCACGCCCGGAGAGCAAGGCCTGGGTGGAGCGCCTGGGTGCTCACCACGTACTGGACCATAGCCAGCCTTTGCAGCCTCAACTGGCCGGCATCGGCCTGGCTGATATCACGGACGCTGCCTGCGTCAACCGCACAGGTGAGCATTACGCAGACATCGTAGCCATGATGCGCCCGCAGGGCCGCTTGTGCCTGATTGATGACCCCGTTGAACCTTTGGATATCAAGCTGATGAAGCAGAAGAGTCTGTCGCTGCACTGGGAGTTCATGTTCACACGCGCCCTGTTCAAGACCTCAGATATGAAGGCTCAACACGCCTTGTTGTCACAGGTTGCACAATTGATCGACAAAGGTTCGCTACAGACCACGATGGGCGAGCATTTTGGTGTCATCAATGCAGCCAATCTGGAGCGCGCTCACGAGGCCATGAAGACCGAACATACCATCGGCAAGGTTGTCCTGGAAGGATTTGACGCCTGACGGTTCCCTACCCAACCATAATTCACCCCATTTTGCGGAGCTTCCATGTCACGATTGCCCCCGGTATTAAAAAATCTGCCCTTTCCAGTAGTGGGCTCGCCACTGTTCATCATCAGCAACCCTAAACTGGTCATCGCCCAGTGTATTGCCGGTGTGGTCGGCTCCATGCCGGCGTTGAATGCGCGACCCGCGGAACAACTGGAAGACTGGTTGGCGGAGATTACCGAAACCCTGAGCGCATACAACAAAGCCAATCCGGAAAATCCGGCAGCGCCCTTTGCCATCAACCAGATTGTGCATCGCAGCAACGACCGGCTGGATCACGACATGGCACTGTGTGAGAAGTACAAGGTGCCCATCATTATCACCAGCCTGGGTGCACGGGAGGATGTCAACAAGGCCGTGCAGGGCTGGGGCGGCATTGTCCTGCATGATGTGATCAACAACGTATTTGCCCGCAAGGCTATCGACAAGGGCGCTGACGGCCTGATCTGCGTGGCAGCCGGTGCCGGTGGTCATGCCAGCGTCAAAAGCCCGTTCGCCATGGTTCAGGAGATCCGGGAATGGTTCGACGGGCCGCTGCTACTGGCCGGTTCCATTGCTACCGGCCGCGCCGTCCTGGCGGCACAGGCGATGGGGGCGGACCTTGCCTATATAGGATCCCCCTTTATCGCCACAGATGAGGCGCGTGCCGTCGATGATTACAAGAAGATGATTGTGGCAAGCAACTCGGATGATATTGTGTACAGCAATTTTTACACCGGCGTCCATGGTAATTATCTTAAAGGTAGCATTATTAATGCCGGCATGGACCCGGATAACCTGCCTGAGTCCGACCCCAGCAAAATGAACTTCGGCGGCGGTGGCGAGAAACGTGCCTGGCGTGACATCTGGGGCTGCGGTCAGGGCATTGGCGCCATTCGTGAAATCGTGCCCACGGCCACCCTGGTCGCACGTCTGCGGCGTGAATATGCTGAAGCCAAAAGCAGTTTGTGCCAGTAGGCGCCGGATCGGGGAAGCTTGATGACAGCAGCAGTGAGATTCTATTGGGCGTTTGTGGTGCTGATGTTGCCGCTAAGCTTCTATGTGCTGGTTGACGCGACGCAATGGTCTATTGCCCCGGTATCCCTGTTCCAGCAACCCTGGCAGCTGATCCTGTTTCTGGGAGTGGTAGTGTTTGCGGCCACCGGCCTGTATGACCTGTTTATTGCGGACAGCAATCTGCGCAAGAATTATCCGGTGTTCGCCAATATCCGGTTTATGCTGGAAGGCATCCGTCCGGAAATTCGCCAGTATTTTATTGCTGACAACCTGGAAGAAGCTCCCTTCAATCGGGAAACGCGCGATCTCATTTACCGACGCGCCAAGCAACTGGACGATACCCTGCCGTTCGGCACCGAACGGGATATCCTGGCCGACGGTTATCTGTGCATATTCCACTCCATCAATGCCAGACATATCAATCCCGAGCATGCCCGGGTCACGATTGGTGGTCCCGCATGCCGGCAACCTTACAGTTCGGCGTTGTTGAACGTGTCCGGCATGAGTTTCGGAGCGCTCAGTAACAATGCCATCAGTGCGCTGAACAAGGGCGCAAAACTGGGCGGCTTTTCGCACAATACCGGAGAGGGAGGCATCAGCCCCTATCACCTCGAACACGGTGGTGATCTGGTTTGGCAGATAGGCACTGGTTATTTCGGTTGCCGCCAGACAGATGGCCGTTTCAGTGATGAAGCGTTTCGCCGCGCGGCAGCTCATGACGCCGTTAAAATGATCGAAATCAAATTATCACAGGGAGCCAAGCCATCTCATGGCGGGGTATTGCCTGGTGCCAAGGTCAGCCCGGAGATTGCCGCCATTCGTCTGGTAGAGGTAGGGCAGACGGTCTACTCGCCAGCGTCGCACCCCGAGTTTGATACACCGCGGGGACTGCTTGAATTTGTGCAACGTTTGCGCGAACTGAGTGATGGCAAACCCGTTGGCTTCAAATTGTGCATAGGCAAAAAGTCCGAATTCATGGCCATTGTCAAGGCCATGGTGGACACCGGTATTCTCCCCGATTTTATTAATATCGACGGTGCTGAAGGAGGGACAGGCGCAGCGCCAATGGAGTTCTCCAACCGGCTGGGTATGCCGGTGCTGGAGGCCACCTATTTTGTCGAGCAGGTGCTCAAAGGTGCCGGGTTGCGCCAGGATATCAAATTGATAGCGGCAGGCAAGACAGCCAGTGGTTTTGATATATTGGCCAAGATTGCACTGGGCGCCGACGTGGTTAATTCCGGCCGTGCCATGATGCTTGCGCTGGGCTGTATTCAGTCCAAGTCCTGCAATACCAATAAATGTCCGACAGGGGTCGCAACACAGGACGCCTCACGGGCAAAAGCGGTCAATGTTGATCTGCGTGCTGTACGGGTCAGGAATTTTCAGGCGGGTACAGTGTCGGCATTCCTGGAGCTGTGCGGCGCGCTGGGCTATGAGCACCCGGGACAATTACAGCCATCAGACCTCCATCAGCGCACCGACAAGGGACTGCGTCATTTTGACCAGATCTATACGCCTCTGCGCCACGAGCAACTGATTGAAGGCAGGGTGCCTGAGGCGTATGAAGATGACTGGCACAAGGCGAGCGCGGACAGTTTCCAGGGCGTGCTTAAAACAGGTGCTTGAATCCCGTATTTAAAGCACGTACATGACTATCCAGTCAGCTATCAGTGCGGGCTTGTCTTCACCTTCAATTTCAATGCTGACTGCATGGCGCATCAGTACTTCCTGCTCGGACCTTTCCTGTGCGCTGAGCAGAGTGAAACGCCCGCGTATGCGTTTGCCGATCCGGACCGGACTCAGAAAACGGACGCGATCCAGGCCATAAATAATGGACTGTTTGGTGCCCAGGATTTTTAGTGAGCCCTGCGTGGCAAAGGTCGGAACCAGTGCCATGGTCAGCATGCCGTGCGCGATCGTGCCATCGTAGCAGGTCTCACGCGCCGAGCGTTCCTTGTCGATATGGATGAACTGAAAGTCGCCGGTAGCGCCGGCAAAGCGGTTGACCCGTTCCTGTGTGACCGGGAACCATTTAGTGACTCCGACTTCTTTGCCGAGATAGAGTTGCGCTGTTTCCAGGCTGACTCTCAGCGGCAGGGTTTTATCGTCCTGGGTAAGGCAAGTGGTTGTTACATAATTACGTAATTGCGACTCGGGCGTTATGGTCGCCGAATCGTTCAGGTAGTTACGCAAATCCTGCAAAAAATCTTGTTGCGGCATAGTCTGGTTCATTTAATTGTTATTGATATAAGGCCAAGGTTGCATAGCGAGATGCAAGTCACACGTTGGTGACATCCTGTCAAAAATAGACAAGTTCCCGGATTATGGGTCAGAATTCTGGTGACTGCAATATCAAGGCAGGACTTTCGACAGAGCGAATGTTCGTGCTCAAAAACGGGCACAAATGCGCACTAAAGGTGTGCGCAGGAGGGGTAGGGGGTTTTAACGGAAGTGTCGGCGCAATGGATTTGTGTCCATGCGCCGACAGAGGGCCGAGAGGGCCGGATTAACGGCCGAGCGTATTAATGTAGCTGACAATATCTCTCATGGCGGCGCGGTCGGGGATTCCCTGAGCCATCATGCGCATCTGAGTGCCATAGCGGTCCTGGGTGTCGTAGCCGCGATAGCCTTCCTTGAAATTGACCAGCTGGTTCATCAGGTACCAGTCATTTTGCCCGGCCAATGCGGGTGCATTCATGGCTTCATTGCCTTGCCCGTCTGCGCCGTGGCAGGCGACACAGGTCTGGTATAATTGCTCACCGCGCGCTGCGTCGCCGTCAGTGATGGTGATCTCGGCTGGCTTGTATTCCCAGGTGCCGGCCCAGTCGATAATATCGGTGATGCTTTCGTCGCTCAGGATCGCGGCCATGGGTTGCATTTCCTGACCAGGAATATCTTCAGGATGCGTACCTCGCAATCCGTCACGGAATAATTCGAGCTGTCGCTTCAGATACCAGGGTTCCATGCCCGCGAGGCGGGGTGCATCAATACCCTGATTGCCCTGTCCGTCAGTGCCGTGACAGGTCAGACAGAATCGGTCACTGACTTCTACGCCGTCAACGGTTGCGGCCTGAGCGCTCAGGCTCAATGCGGTTCCCAGCGCCAGACTGAACCAGAATCCTGCTTTATGCTTGTTCATAGTGTTTTATCTCTCGTTAAAAAAGGGACGGGGCGAACCCCGTCCCTTTGATTTTACAACCATCTAACGGGTGTTAGAAGTTTACCTGCACACGTGAGTACACAAACCGGCCATTCGGGCTGAAGGCACCTGAGGTGATGTACTTGTTGCTGGTAGTAGAGCTGAAGTCTACCGGACGTACCCGCTCCGGGTTGGTGTTGAAGACGTTATCAGCACCCAGGATAAAGGTGTAGCGGTCGCCATACATGTAGGCAACTTCAGCACCAAATATCGTTTTCGCGCCTACATCGTAGTCGCGGCTGGGATCCGCACTGCTGGGAACAGACAGGTATTCACCGTAGTAGTTCGCCTGCAGCGTGAAGCGCCAGTCAGAGACGTTGTGGTTGGCGCGGAAGTTGATACGGTCAGACGGGATACCGTCTTCCAGATCCGCAATGTTGGCGCGGGTCAGCAGACCAGGCGTGAAGTCTTTCAACTCCTGCGTAGTATAGGCGTAGGACGCGGAGAAATCGGTAGTCCCCATTTCCTGCCAGTCCATTGACCAGGAACCAACGATTTCAATACCTTCGTTGGTGGTGCTCATGTCGTTGGTGTAGTAGTTGAACGACACAATGCTGCGTGCGCCGGAGATACCGGAATCTTCCAGTTCCTGGGCGATTGCAGGGGTGATGTCGAACGTGGCGGAGTTCAGGATACGGTCATCGATATCAATCTTGTAGTAGTCGATAGACAGATCCAGGCCGCCGATTTCAGCGGTCCAGCCGATGCTGAAGTTGGTGGCATCTTCCGGCCCCAGTTCCTCACCGCCGAAGCGCTGTGAAATCGGGTTGGTTGGCGGAATCTGACCCTGTGTAACCGGGATAGAGTCCACAACACCGGTGGAGATGTTGGAAATGTTGGCCTGACCTGGCGACGGCGCACGGAAACCGGTGCTGACCGTACTACGCAGGTTCATGGTGTCGGTCAGCCGGAAACGGGCACTCAACTTGCCATTGGTGGTGTCACCAAAGGTGTTGTAGAAGTCCTCGTAACGCAGAGCGGCACCCAGCAGCAGGCGTTCAGTGACGTCCACTTCCAGGTCAACATAGAAGCCCCAGTTTTTGCGATCCCAGCTACCCTGCTGGTCCAGACCAAAGCCCTGGAAGCCGTCAGAGCCAACGCCGAAACCCTGGTCTGCATAAGGACCGATGCGGAATGAATCCGGATCTTCCGAGCGTACCTTGAATATCTCGCGACGCCACTCGATACCGTAGGCCACGTTGAGGTCGGAATACATGCCAACATCAAAGCCCTTTACCAGGTCGAGGTTGACGTTGTTTTCGATGGTAGTGTAGATGCCCGGCTCGAACGAAGTCGGGGAGTCTGGTCCCATGGACGGGTTGGTGGTGTTTTCCAGGAAATAGGTCATTTCCGAGAAGCCATTGCCAATACTGACGTCGTAGCTGGTGCCATCATCCAACTCACCGCGAATACCGGTAACGTTGGACATGTCAGTGTTGCTGCCACCAAACATCGGTGTGTAACCGCCCGGGAACCACTCGTTGAACGAGAAGCAGTTGGGGTTGGCGGCACTGGCATCACGAGCGGCCAGCGAGCTGGTAACGCCGGTTTGCGGGTTGACGCCGCGTGGTATTACCGGGCAGCCAACGCCATCATTTGGCGTCAGGTCTGCGAACAACTGGTTGGCACCGCTGGTGAACACACCACCACGGTTTTCCGGGTTACGGAAGAAGAAACCCAGTTCCACGTCTTTTTCAGAGTAACCACTGAATGAGTACAACTCCTGATCCGTGCTCAGCTGCAGGCCGGCATTGATGAAAAAGTTCATCATTTCCGTATCCGGCAGGCCCTGGTGCTGGGCATTGACACGCACGGCATTGTTGCCCGCGTCGATCAGTGCCTGGGCATCGCCACGCTGGATGGAGCGGTCGCTGCGACGCTGGTCAGTCTTGTCAAAGCTGATGCTGGCAAAGCCGTTGTCGCCAAGGGCGAAACCAACGTTACCGGCGAAGTAGTTCAGCATACCGTCATCGGTCTCACTCAGACGGCCGTGCTTGGCTTCGAAGGTTGCCCCTTCGGAGTTTTCTTTCAGGATGAAGTTGATCACGCCAGCGATGGCGTCAGAACCGTACTGGGCAGATGCGCCGTCACGCAATACTTCCACCTGCCGCAGGGCAATCGGCGGAATCTGGGCAACGTCCGGGAAGTGAGTGCCGTTTCGGCCAAACTGAATGGCCGCCGAGCGGTGACGACGCTTGCCATTGATCAGCACCAGCGTATCGTCAGCTGGCAGTCCGCGCAGGGTAGCGGGGCGTACCAGTGAGTTGGAGTCGTTGATGTCCTGAACGTCGACGTTGAAGGTCGGGATCAGGTTACGCAGCAGGTCGTTCATGTCCGATGTACCCTGGTCCTGGAAATCCTGGGCCGAGAATACGTCGATGGGAGCAGCAGATTCGAGGGCAGTTCGTGGAGCACCCCGGGAACCGGTTACTACCACTTCTTCTAGTTCCGGTGCAGCTTCCTGAGCAAACGCTGACGGAGCGCCAACAGCAGTCAGGGAACCTAGCAGCACCAACGTGGAGGAGAGTGTGCAGAGTTTTGGAGACTTATTCATTTAATTTTCCTTCTTCTGTAGTAAGTGCGTCTTTTTCTTGAACCGATTAAGAGCCTGCCGATATAGAATTATTATTAGGTTACGCAATACGGCAGTCCGATTATGGTGACAAACACCCGACAAAGTCCTCCTAAAAACCTTCTTAATACCTCCTAAAACACTCTCGGAGCCCGAGAATACGGGGGTATCAGGCGTTTCGGGAGGCTTTGCTTTGACATTTTGTCAATGCATGGCCGCCAAAACCGGATCCCTGTATATAAACACAAATATGGAATTAAAAACATAACGATTTCGGTATTTTAAGCGGGTCTATGGATCCACCGCGTTAGCACACGCAGCTAAATCTACCGGTCAGGGCAGAAGCATCGCGTGGATGAGGCAAATGACAGTCAGTGCACGCGCGCGGCGTTCAGTGTAGAAGCCTGGGCGAGGCGCTGTGAGAGGTAATGCTGGTGTTCGCTCCATTCCTGCTCGGACCAGAGGTTGTTTTTGATCATCATGCGCTGGTCATCGTAGGCTTCTCTGGAGCGCCGGCTCAGGCCAATGCCGGTCACCGACTCCATCGCCATGACCCCTTCCATCAAGCGTCGCTGCCATTCCATGCCAGCGCCCAGCGAATCCAGCAGAGCCAGATAGTCCGGTGAATACAGCACATGATCCGGGAAGTACTTTTCGGCAGCGTGGGTCACGTTGAACAGACGTCGCAAGTGGACCGGCGGCAGATTTTGCCAGTAGTGCACGCCACGCTCCAGGTCGCCGACCATGAACGCCAGCACACCATTGTTGTAATAAAAGTCCGGGTGTTCCCGCAGCGCCGCGAAGTAGCTCGGCGTATCTGCCTGTATATCGCCGGCCAGCACGCCCATAATGACCTCGGAGTAGTGCGCCAGTATGCCCTCCAGATCCACCTCACGTTGCTGATTAAGGTAAATCTGGGCCTGCCGGAAGTCCCCCAGGGTTGCCAGGTTGACAGCCACCGAGCCCAGGAAGGCGACATGATAGGGCCGCTGTTGTAGCTGGTTCTTGCGTGCCAATACTGTATCAGTGGGGGTCAGAATATTGGTACGGTAACTCCAGGCTTCGTCCGGGGATATCTCAAAGGGCCCGGCTTCCGTTGCCTGTGCCAGGAAGCGTTCGGCTTCGTCATACATGCGCGCACCAATCAGCAGCAGGGCGTAGTGGCTGAGCGCAAAGTGGGGCGGGTTGCCGGACAATATCTGCTCGCGCAGCTGCATCTCCTGCTGGACGTAGCTGGAGCCGCGCAAGCGCAGCTTGATGGCGTAAATAGAATCCAGGATGTCGCTGTCCGGATTGATCTGCGAGATCTGCCGGTGAGTGTCCAGTACCAGCTGATACATCTTGTCGATCTTGTCGGCGCCGCTGTAGACAGCCAGATTGTTGGCGGCCGTGGCGATACCGTGGTAAGCGTTGAGAAATCCCGGATCAAGGGCTATGGCGGCCTGGTGGGACTCAATGGCGCGCTCCCAGTCTGCAGGACTGAACTGGTTATTATAGAATTCCCCGCGCAGAAAATGCTCGTAGGCCAGGGCGTTGGTGGTACCCCAGTCTCGCATCTGAGTGCGCTCACTCTCGTTCAGGTAAACCCGTAATGCGCTGGTGACGTTGGAGACGATCTGATCCTGGACGGCAAAAATATCATTCATGGGCAGGTCGAACTGGTCGGAATACTCCCGCAGCCCGTCACTGGCACGGACAAGTTCCACGATCACCCGCAGCCGGCCGTCAGAAATCATAACACTGCCTTGCAGAACATGATCCGCCTGTTGCAGATAACTGTCATCATAGCGCTGGCTGGCCGCCAGCAGTTCGGCATTGCGCGCCGGAGACAGCACCTGCAGGTGTCCCAGCTTGGACAGCCCGTGAATCAGCGACTCCCGGATGCCTTCAGCAAGGATCTGGTTTTCATCGCTGAAATCCCGTGACGCGAAGGGCATCACCGCCAACTGGACGACGCCATTCGCTTCCGGCGTGGTCTTCGGGCTGCGCAGGAACAGGGGAGCACTGATGACCAGGGCGCTGAGCATCGCGGCCACGGCGAGCTTTCGCCATAGCGTCCACGTGGCGGTTCGCTCGGGCGAGCTCACCGGGATGTCCGCTGATGTATTTTCGGGTGCTCTGGTACCGGTAGTAGTTTCTTCGCCAGCGCCGGGAAGACTGTCGATGCCGTCCTCCGGCCGCAGGTCAGCTGCCGGCTGCGTCGCCGTGTCGGACGAAACTGAGACGTGGGCGATCAGAGTGTAACCGCGTTTGGGAATGGTTTTGATGTAGCTGGGATTGTGGGCGTCGTCCTGCAGGGCACTACGTAATTCGGCAATTGCCTTGTGAACAGCATGGTCAGTGGCGATCGGCGATCGCCAGATGGTTTCCAGAAACTCGCCCGGGCTGACGACATTGCCAGCATGTTCGATCAGCAGCTTGAGAACGTCCATGCTGCGGGGGGTGATCTTGGTTTCTTCGCCGTTTTTTTCGACCGTGCAGGCACCCGGTGACACTTGCCAGTCACCAATTCTGAGAGCTCTGTAGTCGTGCGTATATGATGTCTTTTTATCGGCCATGGGCATGTTTTCTTTTTATACCAGTATGCAAACAAATACTACGTCAAAGGTCAAGATTTTACGTCAAGGATTTGACTTCTGTTTTAATCTAGCTCAAGACCATCAGAGAACTGTTATCCTGTTGTCACCAAAATCTCTCCTGCAGGATATGGCGTGTATTATGCTGAGTCTCGTTTCATGCCATCGCCAGTTTAGCAATGAAGATGCAATAAAAGGGCCAGCACCGGTCGCTGGTTCGTCGCGGGCAGGCTGTAATGTCACCGTCGGGCAATGCGCCACACTGGTGCCAGACGACCTGCGATGCACCACTAGAGTGCCTGTAAACGCGGGCCCGATGCTGTTTTAGTAGGTTTTGGGAATCTTTCTGGCAGGACTTTGTTCTTTATATTGGGCGATAATGCCAGTGTACAAGCAGTCCGGGGTGGTATCGTTGTCAACTACCCCGATTTACAAGAATTAGATCGCAGAGGATTACATCCGTGACAAAACCCGTTTCCCGTCGAGAATTTTTGAATCTGATAGCCGCCACTGGCGGCGTCGCCACCGTGTTGGGCATTGGCGGCGCGCTGGGTCTCATTCCCGGCACCACCTCTGCAAGTGCGCCCAACCTGATGGCACTGAATGGCCAGCGCAAGCGCGTGGTGATTCTGGGAGGTGGCATTTCCGGTCTGACCACCGCTTACGAGCTGGGCAAAGCCGGTTATGACTGCACGGTACTGGAAGCATCTCATCGATGCGGCGGACGTGTGATGACAGTGCGTCACGGCGACCTGATCGATGAGATAGGCAATCCACAGATCTGTCAGTTCGATGACGAACCGCATTTGTATTTCAACTGTGGTGCCGCCCGGATTCCCAGCACTCATGCCAACGTGCTGGCTTATTGCAAAGAGCTGGGTGTCGATCTGGAAATGTTCATCAATGAGAACAAACAGGCCCTGGTGCATGATCCTGACCTGAATGGTGGCGTACCCATGCGCAACATCGACATCAGCACCAACCTGAAAGGGTTCATGGCCGAGCTGATGTGGAAAGGGTATAACAATACCGAGCTGGATCAACCGTTTACTGACGAGGAAGCGGAGAAAATTGTCGCTCTGATCCGGCAGTTTGGCGACCTGGACGCCAGTGGTGAATACCACGGTAGCGGGCGTGCCGGCTATGTCTCGGGCGGGTATATTGATGAAGGCGTACATCACGAAATGATCAACATTCGTGACATTCTCAAGGCCAATGTGGGTCTGCTGCGCTCGACGTTGCTGGAAAACGAGGGCGAGACGGCGCCAATGCTGATGCAGCCGGTGCATGGCATGGATAACATCATCAAAGGGTTTACCCGTCAGCTTGAGGGCAAGATTGAATATCATGCGATGGTCATGGGCGTCTACGACCGCGGCGACACCGTTGAAATTGTTTATGATCAGGATGGCGAACGTCACCGAATCGAGGCGGACTACGTATTCAACTGTATTCCTTCGCATTTGATGGTCGGTATCGACAACAACCTGCCCGAGGCCTATATCACCGCGATGCGACAGATTGGTCGGGGCGAGGCCTATAAAGGCGCTTTCCAGATGAAAGAGCGGTTCTGGGAAAAAGAGAACATTTACGGCGGTATCACCTGGACCAACCAGCCCATTCGCCAGCTGTGGTATCCCTTCCATGGACTGCTGAAACAGAAGGGTGTCATGCTGGCAGCCTATGATTACGGTGGCGGTTCCGGATTTATGCGTCTGAATCATGAGGAACGTATTGAGGCCATGCTGGCGCAGGGCGAAAAGGTGCATCCGCAATACCGGGAGATGGCTGAGCACGGTATCACCATCGCCTGGCACCGGATGAATCACATGCTGGGCTGTTCTGCTCGCTGGGGCCAGATGACACCGGAAAAAACCGAGTTCTACCGCTTGCTGCAACAACCCAGCGGGCGGCACTACTTTATCGGTGATCAGGTAAGTATTCACGCAGCCTGGATGGAAAGTGCGATTCAATCAGCCCATTGGGCCATGGCGCACCTGGATCAGCGTGTTCGCAGCGAAGCTGGCGTTTGATTTATTGGCAGTTTGATCTGCATCAAAATCAGGTAATCCCGCTGAACTTAGTATGACGTGGTTTAGTTTAATCACCGATGACTGATAGGCGGGAGATACCATGATAAATAAATCAACTCTGCAGAAAACCTTGCTGGCTGCCAGCCTGCTGCTGGGCGGCCAGACTGCAATGGCGCAGATTGAAGGTGTGTACAAGTCTGATAGCGACGACGATTGCATCGTTACTATTTCCGAGATCAACATTCCCGCGCCCAAGTTTGGCGACGGCTATTACCGGATCGAATCACGTGGCGTAGCGGCATGCATGTGGGATGGCGTAGGCATCTCCATCTCTACAAACCTGACTGGCGGTTATGTGACCCTGCCGCCGGTACACAACCGTGTGAGTATCAATGCCAAGTGGCTTTTTGGCCCCACCAGCCCCAAAATCGAAATTGAACAACGCAACGCAGCTGGCGAGCATGTGCTGACCGGTACCTTTACGCGACAATAAACGTCGATCGTCATTCGTCTCAGGACGCACAGGGGGCTGCGGGGAAGCAGCTCCCGATGCCTGCTCCGAACTGCCTTCACAACAAGTTGAATGCATTCACTATCTGTTGAACTGCGGCACAAGCTGGTTTAGTCTTCTTGTTTCGCCGAACAACCGTGTCAGGAGCAAAAATAAATGACAATGCAACAGACTCCACTTTTAATGCACCGGCTGATGGATCGGGGCGCCATGCTGCAACCTGATGTTGAAGTCATGACGGCCACCGCCGATGGTGCCCGCAGCCAGACCATGCTGGAGACCCGCAACCGTGCCCACCAGTTGGCCCATGCATTAAACGACGCAGGCATCGGGATAGGCGACCGGGTCGGTACCTTTATGTGGAACGGTGCCCGACACCTGGAGGCTTATCACGCAGTTGCCTGCATGGGCGCGGTGATTCACACGCTCAACATCCGTCTGTCTCCTGTTGACCTCGAATACATCATCAATCACGCGCAGGACAAACTTATCATTGTTGATGCCGATATCCTGCCGGCGCTGGAAAAGCTGGCAGGCAAGATGCCCAGCGTGGAAACAATCGTGGTCGCAGCGGAGCCCGGTTTCGAGAACTGGGAAACCAGCCTGCCCAATGCCATTGACTACGAAGAATTTATCAAGGGCAAAGCCACCAAATATCAATGGCCGGAGATCGACGAGAACTCAGCCATGGGCTTGTGCTACACCAGCGGTACTACTGGCAAGCCCAAAGGCGTCATGTATACCCACCGTGCCAATTACCTGCACACGGTTGCTATTGCCATGACCGATGTCATGGGCCTGTCAGCGACTGACACGCTGCTTGGTATTGTGCCGATGTTTCATGCCAACGCCTGGGGTCTGCCCTGGGTCGCATGCATGCTGGGCATGAAGCAGGTGTACCCGCACCGCTTTATGGTGCCGGACCATCTGGCGCGCATGATCATGGATTATGACGTGACTATTTCTGCCGGTGTGCCCACCATCTGGCAAGGTGTTAAAGGCCTGATTGAAGCCAATCCCGGCAAGTACAAGTTCAGCGCGTTGACGCGGCTTACCTGCGGTGGGTCTGCGCCACCCCCGTCGCTGATCGAGTGGTTCTGGGATGCGCTGGGCGTGGAGATGGTGCAGGGCTGGGGCATGACCGAAACCAGTCCGCTGGCCACCATCAGTCGTCGTACCGGCAAGCGTAAACATCTGGAGATGGGCGATGCCGAACGTGCCGCCAATCAGGCAAAAGCTGGCCTGCCAATTCCGGGGCTGGAAATCGAGATTTTTGATGACAAGTGGAACGTGTTGCCGCACGACGGCAAGGCATTCGGCGAGCTGCTGATCCGCGGCCCCTGGATCTGTTCCGAGTACTTTAATAATCCGCAGCCGGATAAATTCCACGACGGCTGGCTGATCACCGGTGACGTTGCCAAAATTGACCCGGAAGGCTACATCATCATTACCGACCGCTCCAAGGATCTGATCAAGTCGGGTGGTGAATGGATATCATCGGTGGACCTGGAAAATCACATCGCAGGTATGCCTGCCGTTGCGCAGGCCTGCGTCGTGGCGCATCCGCACCCACGCTGGGATGAACGCCCCGTGGCGCTGGTTATCAAAAAACCGGACGCGGAACTGACCCCGGAACAGGTTATCGCACACTGCGACGGCAAGTTCGCAAAATGGCAGCTACCGGACGATGTGCTGTTCGTGGATTCAATTCCGCTGACCGCCACGGGCAAAATGGACAAGAAAGTCGTCCGCGCCCAACTCGAAGCCGACGGCTACAAACTGCCCGACCAACGCTGACCAGGGCAGCTGCGTTTAGTCAGGGCATGTGGGGATGCGAACGTTCCGAGGCGGATCGCTATGGACGGCGGAAGTGCAGGTTTTGTCAGGGTCTAAAACCTGCCGACTCCATGCTCCCACCTGCTCTGAGAGCGTCGGCTTTCTGATCAGCGTTCCGAATTTTCTTGGAAGCCCGCAATAACTCAATTGCGGGCACAAGCCTGTCGGGACTGATTGATACCTGAAGGGGCTTGTGCGGCAGGGAGGCCGCACAAGAGCCCCCACGGATGGGTTTACGGCGTCCCCTGAAGGTATCAATCAGTCCCGACAGGCGGTTTCAAAACGGAGCCCGTTCTTGCCGAAGTAAAATCTAAACTTTCCCCATGACTGGTTCATCCGCAATATTTACACTCACCGGTTTCAATGTTAACCGGCACACAGCGGGAACGACCAGCAGCGTCAGCACCGTAGAAGCCAACAACCCCGAGATAATCGCCCACGCCATTGGCGGCCACAATGTCGACGCTGAAAATGCCAGCGGCAGTAAACCCGCCACCGTGGTTGCTGTGGTCAACAGAATAGGGCGGGTACGCCGGGCCACTGCATCACTGACTGCCGCATTGATCGAAGCGCCGTCCCGCAATCTCTGATCGACCCTGTCGAGCAACACGATGGCATTATTAACCACGATCCCGACCAGCGCGATGATTCCCAGCAGCGGCTGAAAGCCAAACGGCGAGCCGCTGAGCACCAGGCCGGGAACAATACCGGCGGCTGCCAGGGGGACTGTCAGTAATATGATGCCCACCCGCGCGAAGGAATTAAACTGCACAATCAGAAAGAACAGCAACAGCAACAGTCCGATGGGAGCGGTATTTAGAATTGCCTGATTGGCTTCACCCGATCCTTCCAGATCACCACCAAGTTCCATGCGGGTGCCAGCAGGGAGCGGGTCGTCCTCGAGTCGTGCATTCAGTATTTCCAGGATCTGGCTGAAACTGTAACCTGGCGCCAGTCCTGCGGTGATTGAATAGACACGGACGCCATTTCGATGTTGTATGCCTGCTTCCTGCCAGTCGGCCTCCATGCCGGCCACCAGGCTGAGTGGGATTGCCTCGCCGTTAGCGTTGTAAACATAACTGGACAGCAGCTGCGATATGTCCAGCGCCGGTCCTTCCGGCGAACGCAGCACCAGTGGTATGGGGTCCAGCTCCTGTCGGTACTGTTCGGTACCAAAACCAAAGCTGCGGGCAAACAGCGTTTGAGCGACATCGGCGCGGCTGACGCCGTGGCGCTGCGCGCTGGCATCATCCACTACCGTGCGCAGCACCGGCGTACCCAGGTCGATGTCATGCCTGACATCAACAGCACCGGGTATCGATTTCAGCAGGCGAAAAATGTGTTCGGCGGCGGCCAGCCGGGTATTGTTATCGGCATGGTAGAGCCGAACCTCCACCGGGGCGACCCGCGGCGGACCCTGTGCCAGTGTGCCGGCAACTATATTTATCTCCGGCAAGGTGGTGGCAGCGTGTTCGCGAGCCCAGCGGATAAAGCCCTCCGTATCTTCCAGGGACGTCATATTGACGACCAGCCGTGCCCGGTTCGGAGCGCGCGTCGCATTCGGTAAATTGTAGTAAAAACCCGGGCCGGTAAAACCGACAAATCGGTGCACTGATACGACGTTATCCTGCTCACGGGTGAGGCGTTCAAAATCTGCAGATACCTGATCGGTATAGGCCTGGTCGGTGCCCTCAGGCAGGAATATTTCAATGACTACCTGCGGACGATCGGCATTCGGGAAAAACTGGACGTTGAGTTGGCTGCTCAATAACATGCTGGCTGCTACCAGCACTATCCCGGTGACGATTATCAGGCGGGGCCGGGCGGCGCTGAGCGCCGCCAGCCATGCGCCCAGCCGGTCAAACCAGATACTGCGCCGGGCTTGTTGCTGCGGCAAAAACCAGGCCGCCAGCAGTGGTGCCACACTTATCGCCAGCAAATAACTGACGCTGAGAGTGAGCATGATCATCACCGGAATGCCACGCGTGAAATCCGCCGTGCCGCCACTGGACAGCAATAAAGGCGTGAAGGCAGCAAGGGTGGTACCGGTGGACGCTCCCAGGGGGCCGGCCAGTTCACGTACGCCAAGCAGCATGGCTTGCTGCCGGCTGTGGCCTTCGCCCAGATAGTTCTGGATGCTCTCGATCATGACAATGGCGTTATCGATCAGTATGCCCAGCGATATCACCAACCCTATCACCGCGATCTGATGCAGGACGCCGCCGCCCAGGTCATAAAGCCCCAGACTGATCAGTGTCACCAGCGGCAGCATGGCGGCAACCAGAATACCCATCCGCCAGCCCATGCCCAAAAATACTACCAGGGTAATTATAAGCATGCTTAACAGCAGACTTCCCTGCAGATCGCTCAGACGTGACTCGACCTGGTCAGGCTGAAAAAACAGCTCCCTGATTTCCAGCGGCGCGAATTCAGGCGCCAGTATGTTGATCCGCTGTCGTAACGTTTCGCCAAAACCAATGGCATCAACCTGATTATCCTGGATAAAAACGTTCAGTGCCACGATCCGTTCGCCGTCCATCCAGGTTGCTGGCTGTTCGGGTTGTATTGCGGTCCGATTGATATCGGCAATGCTCGCCAGTGGCACGGACCCGCCGCCGGGCAGAGCGATCTGGGTACGACGAACAGAGGCCAGGTCTTCGAACTCATTGTTACTTAGCAGGCTGACGCGCTTGCTGTCCACGACGATAAAACCGCCTGGAGAAACCTGGTTGCGCTGTCCGATCAGGCCCGCCAGGTAACCCGGACTGATACCCAGTCGGTTAAGCTCTGCGTCTTTAACAGCAATAGTGATCTGTTCATCAGCATGTCCCTCAATTTCAATGCGTGACAAACCAGGCAGATCAGCCAACTGGCGCTTGAGGCGCTCGGCTGCCAAAGAGAGCGTCACCACCGAGGGGTCGCCAGCCATGGCCAATACTACTGCCGGGTTGGACGTCAGACGGTCGTCCAGGTCCATCTGCCTGACGCCATCGGGAAACTCCAGCCGCGCTCGTTCCATAGCCTGGCGGACGCGTTCCCAGGCCGGATCGGTGTCGTACAGGCTGTCCTGCAAACCAATGGTGACCAGTGCCACGCCGCTGCGAGCCACAGCGGAATATTCCAGCACCTCTTCTACCTGCGAGATTTCATCCTGCAAGGGTTCCAGGATGAGGCGCTCCAGTGCATCGGCGGTAGCCCCCGGATACAGAACCGTAATAAGTCCGTTGCGCGCCGGGAATACCGGGTCTTCCTGTCGGGCCATATTGCCGAAAGAAGCCAGGCCCGCCAGGGTAAGCATGATGACAATCAGCATGATCAGCCGAGGTCGGAGCAGCACAGGGGTAATCATGGCAGCACCCTGACACGATCGCCGTCAGCCAGACGGGTTAGGCCCGCATACACAACTGCATCCTGAGGAGCCAGGCTGTTTCCTTCCAGCACAGCCTGATCACCCAGCAAGTCGCCGATGTGCACGGAGATCCGGCTCACTATACCGGTCCCGTCGTCGTCAGCGCTGTATCTGAACACAGTTAACCCCTCGGCCGAACGCATCACGGCGCTGATGGGGATGACCAGTGCCGGTTCAGTCCGTCGCGGTATGCCGACCTCGTAGGCTTCGCCTGCCCGGATACCGTTGTCGTCCAGAGCGACGATCAGCGGAAACAAAGCGTTGCTGCCAGAACTGGAAGTACCTATTTCGACCACCTGTCCGTGGCCAGCCAGCCCGGTCAGACTGGACCAGACAGGCAGTGTCTGGCCGGTGCGCACATCGCGCAACACATGGGCGGGAGCGCGTACTTCTATTTCCATGCCGCTGCTGGCCGCCAGCTGAATGACCGCCTGACCTGCTTGTACAAACTCTCCGGGTTCCCGCAGAACAGCTTCGATTACACCGGAGAAGGGCGCCCGCAGTGTGTTTTCGGCCAGCAGACTCTCGGTCTGTTGCAGAGTCGCTTCAGCATTCTTGACGGCTGCCAGTAAAGCGTCCAGTCGCGAGCGTTGCTGTTCAAGATCCGACAGGGGGGATACGCCACGTGCATGGAGTTGGTCGGTGCGATCCAGGTCACGGCGCGCCTGTGCGGTGTCAGCGCGTAGTTGTTCCAGCCTGGACTGCGCAGCGTCGCGGGCAGGTTCCAGTTGCGGATTGTACAGGTGGGCGAGCTGCTGGCCTGCAACCACCGTCTGGCCAATGTCTGCCTCACGGGAGCGGAGGACGCCCGCGACCTGGAATGTTAATGCAGCGCGCTGCCGCGCGCGACTGATACCAGCGAAGCGTAATGTATCGTCACTGCTGATCTGGCGGACGGGAGCAACTCGTACGGGAATACTCTGGTCATCGGCACCGGCCTGTGCTGACGCGTTGCCGTCGGCAGGCTGCCCGCAATTAAGCAGGCTGATGCTCATGGCAACTATGGCCAGAGCGCTGGCAGAAGAGCGCGAATATAAGCGGAAAGACATCAGTAATCTCCGGTGCGGGTATTTATTGACATAATGTCACTTAATGACATTATGTCAATAAGATTTGCTGATCGAAAAGAGAGGCTGGCATTGCAGGCGACTATGCTGGAGAATTCGTGTCAATATTGAAACAGGGGCTTGCAAGGGAATGACGGTGCGCAGACGACGGGCAAAAGAAAAGCAGGAACGGCATGACGAAATACTCGACGCAGCCGAGCTGACGTTTTTCCACAAAGGTTACGAGCAGACCTCCATGGACGATATCGCGCGTGCGGCACAGCTCAGCCGGGCTTTACTGTATGTCTATTTCAAGGACAAGGCGGCTATCATGCGTGGCGTCATGTTGCGCGCGGCCCAGTCGCTGCAGCGACGTTTCGAAGCAGCGCTGGCCGCCGGCGAGACCGGGGTCGCACAAATCGAAGGTATAGGGCACGCCTACCATGCGTTCTCAGTGGATCAGGCGGATTATTTCGATGTGTTGACCAGCATGGCGACGTTCCCGGGGCCTGGTGAAAGTGATTCACAGCTGCTGGCTCTGGATCATTGCCGGGAGTGCGTTAACGATCTGATGGTGACAGCGCTGCGCAATGGCATCCAGGATGGCAGTTTGAGCGAAACCCATATCAAGGACCCGCTGCAGACCGCCTTTTATCTGCAGGGCGCCCTGCACGGTGTGATCATGCAGACTCGAAGCGCCAAATCGTCATTCACCGATTACCCGGAAGCCGACGAACTCATCCGCTATACCATTGCCATGTTGACCAATTCCATCCAGCCGTGATCAGGGCGCTGCTTCGGCACGCCTGTCTGACAATTAACAGGACCGTTTATGTCTTCGCTTATTCTGAGTCGACGCGATATTGACTTCATGCTGTACGAGTGGCTCAACGCCGAGTCCCTGACGCATCTGCCCCGGTATGCCGACCATTCCCGCGAAACCTTTGATGCCGTGCTGGATCTGAGTGAACAAATCGCCACCGAGCACTTTGCCAGCCACAACAGGAAGAATGATGCCAATGAGCCGTGGTTTGATGGCGAGACTGTGCATATGATCCCGGAGGTCAAAGCGGCCCTCGATATATTTGCCGAAGCCGGGCTGATAGCTGCCGGTCAGGATTATGACCTTGGCGGCATGCAGTTACCGACACTGGTCGAAAAAGCCTGTTTTGCCTGGTTTCTGGCCGCCAACGTGGGAACGGCGGCGTATCCTTTCCTGACCATAGGCAATGCCAATCTGTTGCTGACCTATGGCACGGCCGAACAGCAGCAGACCTGGGTGAAACCGATGATGGACGGCAGGTTTTTCGGCACCATGTGCCTGTCTGAGCCTCAGGCTGGTTCTTCGCTGGCCGACATCAGGACACGTGCCGAGCCTGACGGAGCCGGTCGCTACCGCGTATTTGGTAACAAAATGTGGATTTCCGGTGGTGAACACGGCCTGTCAGAGAACATTGTGCATCTGGTATTGGCTCGCTTGCCTGATGCGCCTGCCGGAGTGAAAGGTATTTCCCTGTTCATCGTGCCCCGGCACCTGCTCAGGGAAGATGGTTCGGTGGGCGAGCACAATGACGTGGTGCTCGCGGGGCTGAATCACAAAATGGGATATCGTGGAACCACCAACACCTTGCTGAATTTCGGAGAGGGCAAATTTACGCCTGAAGGCAAACCGGGTGCGATAGGTTTTCTGGTGGGGGAGGCGCACAAGGGTCTGTCCTATATGTTTCACATGATGAATGAGGCGCGCATAGGCGTGGGCCTGGGCGCAGCTGCGCTGGGATATACCGGTTATCTCCATGCCCTGGCGTATGCCCGGGAACGTAAACAGGGCAGATCGCCCGGCGCCAAGGATCCGTCATTGCCGGCGGTTCCCATCATCGAGCACACTGATGTCAAACGCATGCTGCTTGCGCAGAAAGCCTATGTTGAAGGGGGACTGGGCCTCAATCTGTATTGCGCCAGACTGGTCGATGAAGAACGGACCAGCGAGGGTCAGGACAGAGAGCGGGCCACGTTGTTGCTGGACATGCTGACGCCGGTAGCGAAAAGCTGGCCCTCTCAGTGGTGCCTGGAGGCCAACAATCTGGCGATTCAGGTGCACGGTGGTTATGGCTATACCCGTGACTACAATGTGGAGCAGTTTTACCGCGACAATCGGCTGAACCCGATTCATGAGGGAACGCATGGCATTCAGGCGCTGGACCTGCTTGGGCGCAAGGTCGTGATGCAGGACGGGCTGGGTCTGGACCTGCTGCTTGACCTGATACAGGCAACGACCGCGCAGGCTGCGCAGTCGCCCGAACTGGCTGAAGCCGGTGCGCAACTGGATGCTGCTGTTTATCGCCTGGCCGATGTCACGCGCAAGCTCCATGCCAGTGGCCAGCCCGCGCTGACGTTAGCCAATGCGGCGGTCTATCTGGAGGCATTTGGGCATATCGTGGTGGCCTGGATATGGCTTGAGCAGATGCTGGCGGCCGCAGCAGGATCAGGAGACTTTTACACGGGCAAGCGGCAGGCCGGGCGCTGGTTTTTTGCCTGGGAGTTGCCCAAAACCGGGCAGTGGCTGGATCTTCTGGCAAGCCTTGATGACACCTGCCTGACCATGCGCGACGCATGGTTCTGATGATCATCGTCAGTTGTGACAAGATGTGTCACAAAGTGGGCGCTGGTGCCGGCGCCGCAAGCAGGAGAGGGTAACCAATTACGCCATGTTTGCCGAGGAGCGTGCATCACAACCTTCCTGTTACCTACCTCTAAACCTACTATTTTCCTACCCGAAAGTTTACGCATTTGTGACTTATCATAATAGTTTGTCGTTTTGACGACAGTGTTCATGCGGCCTGGCAGTACACTGCGCACGATGTGTTCTGGCCCCGTCGGGAGTGATTGGGCCGCACATGTCATGCTTGGTCCCGAAGAGCACAATAATAGGAGAGAGACTGCTAATGCCTGTCAAAAACTCAAAGAATTATTTACGTGTCATGATACACGCCTGCATGAGTGGATCCCTGCTCATGCCCATAGCCGCGTTCGCGCAGCAGAGCGATACACCCGAAGTGGAAGAAGTAGTCGTTACCGGGTCTTTTATCCGGAACAGCGCCTTCGCACAAAATAACCCGGTCGACACCGTGACCCAGAGCGACATACTGGAGTCTGGTGCTCCGAGCATGGGCAATTATATTCGTGATCTGCCCTATACCCAGAACACCAACACGGTGGCGAACGTCAATGCGGGCAACAGTGGCTCCCAATCCAGTGTGGGCACGACCTTCAACCTGCGTGGCCTGGGAGAGAACAGCACACTGACACTGATGGACGGTACCCGATCAGTGGATGCCGGTATCAACACCCTGCTACCGGAGATCGCTATTGACCGCCTGGAAGTGGTGCTCGACGGTGGTTCGGCTCTGTACGGTTCAGATGCGGTAGCTGGTGTGGTCAACCTGATTCCGGTAAAGGATTTTGACGGTTTTCGCGTTCGTCTTTATCACCAGTTTGATGAACCACAGGATTTCGAGGACAACAAGATCGGGGTGATGTTCGGCCGTAACTTCAGCAATGGTATCAACTACGTCTTTGCTGCCGACTACGCCCGCACCACGCCCTTGATGATGTACGAGCGTCCCCGGACCCTGCGTGCAGCCTATGGTTGGGCCAATTCCGGTAACCCCGGTGTATGGCGCGAACTGGACGGTGCCACGCCTAATCCAGGGCAGGTGCACGGTGGCGAACTGGTCGGTGGCAATCTGGTAGACCCCAGTTGCGGCACTTTCAATGAAGTGACGGATTTTGGCGCCGCCAACAACAATCCGAGTGGTATCCCACGTCCGGGCAACAACTGCTTCTTCAACTACAATGCCCAGTGGCCATTGGCAGAAGGCAGAACTGAATACAATATCTATCAGAACATGACATTTGATGTCAGCGATCGGGTGCAGCTGGAAGCACAGATGACGCTGGCCAATCGCGAAAGTGAAAACCATAACACACTGTCTTACCAGCTGAACGCCAACAACCGTGAAGGGCTCGTTGTGCCAGCTGCACATCCGGCCAACCCGTATGGCGTTGACGTTGGGCCGTGGCTGTGGCGACCGTTTGCGGCGGCTGGCACACTGCCCAGCTATGCTGATGGCAAGACCGGCGCACGTAAACAGACTTACGACGACACCATCCAGCGCTACAAGGTTGGTGCCCGTTTTGACCTGACCAATTCCTGGACCGCGAACACGTCGTATTCCTGGCAGCGCACACACCGGGATTACACGGCGCGCATGATTAACATGCCCAATCTGGCGGCAGCGTTGATCGGGCAGGGTGGCCCTAACGGCAACGAGTGGCTGAACCCCTTTGGCTCAGCCGACAGTCGCTCGCCTTTCTACGATGCCAATACCACGGCTAACAGCCAGGCTCTGGTAGACTGGGTCGCACCGACAGTGCCGTTCCGCACGTCACAGCGTGAATTGATGGTATTCGAAGTTAACACAACGGGTGATCTCTACGAGTTGCCTGCCGGCATGGCGCAAATGGCGATTGGTTACCAGATGCGTGATATCGACGAGTGGAACTATGCCAACCCGCTGTCAGCGTCAGGCAGAGACTACAATACCAGTATCATCGACACGCCACCGACCACGCGGAACTATGGCAGCCGTGTGCAGGCCGCCTATCTGGAGTTCGAGGTGCCGTTGCTGGATACACTGGATGCACAGATAGCGGTGCGCCATGAAGATTTCACTACCTACGATCTGCAGACTACCACGCCCAAAATAGCGCTGCGCTGGGAAGCACTGCCTGAGCTTGCCATTCGTGCATCCATCGGTGAAAGTTTCCTGGCACCTACGCCAGCTGACGCAAGACCGTTTGATCCCAACGAAAACTGTGGCGAGATTTTCTTTGGCAACGACCCCATCACGGGTGGAGTGCTGAACGGTGGCGCAACCTGCTCGTCCGGTAATCCGCGACTGGACCCTGAGACATCCGACATCTGGAACGTCGGCTTTACCTGGGAACCACTGGATGATCTGACCTTGAGCATGGACTATCAGTCTATTGAGTACACAGACCGCATCCGTACTCTCGGTACTCTGGACATTGTTGCCAATGAGTTTGAAGAGATGCTGGCGGCTATTGGTTCAACGCCGGCGAGCTACGATCCCACACCGGGTTCGGCGACCCGCCAGGCGGCTAATGCCTGGATAGCAGCGGGTGGTTCGCCCAACGTGACGCGGGATGTCACGGACAACCAGCGCGTTTCGCGTGTGGTCAGTCAGGCCCAGAACGTGAGTACTGTATGGGTAGATCTGTTTGATGCTCGGGCCAGCTATACCATGGATACCAATAATCTGGGCTCGTTCACGGCGTCACTGAATGCCACCTACAACACCAAGTATGAATACGCTGATGGTGGCGAAGTGGTTGACGCGCTGGGCAAACAGAATGGCCGCACCGGTATCGTGGCGCCTGTACCGAAAGTGAAAGGTCAGGCCCGTCTGAGCTGGATACGTGACAAGCACAGTGCCTCTGCAAGCTGGAACTACCAGCATCATGTTGAGTTCGATGACAACGTGAATAATGCGCTGACTGGCACACCTCCGCCCGAAGATGGCAAGATCCGGTCGCAGGGCATTGTCAATGCACAATATACCTACCTGATGGATCAGTACTTCGATAGCGAAGTGACGCTGAGCATCGGTGTCAGCAACCTGTTTGATGAGCTGCCGCAGCGCCTGCCGGTACTGGGTGGTTTTGAAAGCCGATTGCACAGCCCATGGGGCCGGCAGTTCTGGATTTCCGCGGACTGGCGCCCGGGGTTCTAAGACTGTAGTCCTGACTCAGGACATAAAAAAAGGGCTGTCACGCAAGTGGCAGCCCTTTTTTAATGAATTCGCGTTACTTCACAGTTCGGCGATTCAAACGTTATCGTCTTACAGACCGATTACGTTTTCTGCCTGAAGGCCTTTGGCGCCTTTAGTCACGGTAAACTCAACGCGCTGGCCTTCGGCCAGAGTTTTGAATCCCGCAGATTTGATTGCGCTGTAATGTACGAATACATCGGCGCCGCCGTCTTGCTGAATAAAGCCGAAGCCTTTGGATTCGTTGAAGAATTTAACCTGACCTGTCACTGTAGACATAAAATATTCCTTGAAATTACTAAAATTAAATGTGCACCGGAAGCGGGGAAGTGGATGCCTGTCAGAAAAAACTGGTAAGGCAACGCCACATACCGAAAACCGGTAAGCAGAAAAATACGATTACATATACATTTACAGGACGAGGGTCTACTTGCGGCACTTCGTATTGCAGATATAAATATAGCCGGTATTCTGGCTTGCCGCGCAGTCTACAGTAACCGTGGGCCAAGTCAACGGCTATTTGCCAGAGCATCATCAGGCGGACTATAAGTTATCGCCTGGCCAGGCGCTGCAGTAAGCGGGTCGGCGCTTGATTGCGTCCGAGCAGGCGAGCGCTTTTTGGTGGCTCTGGTAGCTATTACATTATCATTGGGGCTGAGTTATCATTCCGGACAAATCTAATAATCACAAGGGAGTAATTC
>OLID01000103.1_pt1 | contig 52557 bp, 49 predicted proteins | sample 1609361 | NCBI WGS metagenome assembly OLID01 (sample SAMN05416778, study PRJEB24817) | seawater metagenome | isolation source: Sea water | place: Canada:Atlantic | collected 2013-07
CGAGATTTCTGCCTGTCTCGTGGGCTCGGAGATGTGTATAAGAGACAGGTGTTGCACAAAGGAGGCTCCAAAAAATGAACTTAATTGTGATAAGGATGTTAATAACTGCTATTGTTTTTATCGAATTGCAATCATCCTTTTTATCTTGTTATTGGTTTTATTGTTGCTTTGCTACTATATTTTAGGGAAAGAGACATTTTTAAAACTAGCCAAAACAAATTTTGAAAAAGCACTACCCCATTTACCATTTGTATTGATTGTTTGGACAATTGGCTTTTGTTTATTCTTGAATGTATATTGTAAAATTGACTTTAATGACCTTTCTTCGATTCAATATACCCATCTCGTATTGCTATTATTTTCAATCGCTTTAATCTTGCTCCCGTTTTTAAAAACAATTAAAATAGGTAAATACATTGAACTTGAAAGAAATATTAAGGAAGCTAAAGAAGAGGTGAAAGACTTTAAAACTGAAATGCGTCAAAATTTTCAAACACTGTCGTCAACATTAACTGCAACAATAAGTTCTATTAATAAACAAGTGGTTAATCATACAACAAATGTTGGGGTGAATACACCAACGCTTCCAGACAATGTGCTTCCTGGTCTAGAAACAGAAATCGATAAAATTGTTAAAGCCAAACTTGAGCAAGTAGGTCAACATTTTAATAAGCATACCACTGATTATATTCATGTACCTGACGATAATTTATTAATGTTTAAAGTACGCTACAATATTGAGACACAATTAAGAAGAATCTGGGAAAACAGATTCATTACTGACCTAGAATATGACAGATACAGACATAAACCGATTATAAAAATAATCCAAGATTTAACAGACAAAGAAGTTGTAGACAAGAGCTTTTATTCTATTCTTCGCGAAATTCTCTCAATTTGTAATTATGCAATTCACGGAGAAAATGTCACCGAAAATCAAGTCCATTTTATAAAAAATAGTTCGCCCCAAGTTATAGATTATTTAAGACAGACAAAATAATACTACCGCAAGCACAAAGCAAGGCACGATTGGTTTCAATTATAAAAGTTATTCACTATATGAAAGAAAAGATATTAAAAAAAAGAAGTGAGAATCCAAATTTGAATCATCTGATGTCGCTCTTTGGAAACGAGACAATGGCCGCTTTTATAAATGGTCATCTAATAATTGAAGCTTTATTAGTTCAATTTATAGAACATAAAAATGGAAATGATGGAAAATTGTCGAAATTGAACTTTCCAACCAAAGTGAAAAAATGTATTGAATTCGACTATTTTGACGAGAAAATGGAAGTCTTTTTATTAATGATTAATGATATAAGAAATAATTATTCACATAATTTAGGATATACATTGACTTTTGATGAATTATTTTTGCTGGCCGAAAATGCAGGGCAAGCTGGAATTGATTTTTCTGATGAAACTATCTATCTGCACAAGAAACTTTCAAAAGAATGGTATGGAGAATATGGAATAATTCAAGAAATATTTCAAAATACAGCAATGGACTTATCGTTCGTAATGGAAAGTCATGGAGGAGAATTTATTTTTTGCTAATCTGGCACTAACATAACCGTTATAACTAAATATGAAAGCAAACGAACTACCAATAAACAACTTCTTGCAAGCACCTAACGTGCAATTCGTAATCCCTGTTTACCAGCGTAATTGCGATTGGTCCACAAATTAATTCTAATTATGACAACCCAACATTACAACAATCTATTTCATTCGGCTCAACTTATTGTACAAAAAGAGGAAGAATTAAAAAAAGCAAAAGGAGAAAGCTTTAATGTTTTTTCTATTCTTCGAATGGAGAGTAAAGAAAATGATACGCATTCAAATTTCTTAGGCAATTTATTAGATCCAAATGGTACTCATTTAATGGGGAGTATATTTCTAGAAATATTTTTAAAGGTAATCAATGCTGAAGATTTTTTGGATGTTTCAACCGCAAGTGTTTATTTGGAATACAGCTGTGGAAAAGTAGATTACGCAGCGAAAACAGGAGGTAGGATTGATATTTATCTTAAAGATACAAGCGGTAGAAGCATTTCAATTGAAAATAAGATATATGCTGGAGATCAGCCTAATCAAATTGAACGTTATGTAAACCACAATAAGGGTTTCAATAAAGTGTATTATTTGACTTTAGAAGAAAAGGATGCAAGTAAAGAAAGTAGAGGAGAATTAAAAGCAGGAACTGACTATTTTACAATGACATATCGTGATGAAATTGTAGATTGGTTGGAAATCTGCACCAAAGAAGCTGCCAACGCACCAATTGTGCGTGAAACAATAAAGCAATACAGAATTCTAATTCAAAAATTAACTAAATCAATAGATACAGTGCAAGAACAAGAGTTACAAAAATTAATACTTTCAAATTACGAAGCAGCAGAATTAATTGCGCGTAATTTTGACTCTGCAAAAGAAACGTTATGTAATAACTTACGAAATACGGTTTTGAAAAAAGTCAACGAGTTATTATTAGATTCAAATTATAAAGCCATTTTAGGAGATCGAATAACCATGAGTTATTCACAAATATGGATAAAAAATAAAAAGTATCCGAATTCTCAAGTATTTTTTGGAATAGAACCATTTGGTGTTAAAGCAACTGGCGGAATTTTCATTGGTACTTTTAGATACGGAGACAATGGTTATGTCGAACAAAATCGAGATCCAAAATCTACTAAATATTGGTGTAATTGGGGTTTTATAGAATCGTTTGACCAACAAATAGAGTTAAATATGTCAAACAGTAAATTTATAACACTTCTAAATGATTCTAATTCATTTACTAAAGTAGTCGATCATATTGTTAAGGCTTTTGAAAAATATTTTGAGGATAACAGGGAAGCGGTTGATAACTATTTATTGAATGCAGCAGTGTAACACATTAATTTATCATTGCTCTCGATGCAATTTTGAGCGATATCTTTTTTATAATCAATACACAACCAATGAAACACATCATTACCATCACAATCACCTTGTTTTTCTTCAACTCTTTTGGGCAAACCATGCCGCGTGAGATGAATGACTTTTTTGCAGACTTGGGTTACTATCCTTACGATCAGAAATTGGAGAAAATCGATTCAGCAATTCAAAAGAATCCGAATGAATCGTGGTATTACTTTATGCGCGCGAGTGTATATGAATCGATGGGAAGGATTGAAGAGGCCGGCGACACGTATAGAAAGGTTGTTGAATTGAATCCGAACGACGGAGGTTCTTACGCAACCTTAGCGCGTTATTATCATGACCACGATAGTACAAAAATGGACGAAGCTTTACGCTTAATTAATAAAGCATTGGAGATGGATACGACTGATTGGTATTTCAATGTACACCGCGGTTTTATTTATATGGCATTAAAGCAGTACGAAAATGCCTTGAAGGATGCAGATTACCTTTTTAGTTTAGAAGGAGTAGATTATATGCCTGTAACAGAACTTGTTGTAAAAATATTTTTAGCCATGGACAGGAAAGACGCCTTGAAAGGCTTTATGACTCAATATCCTTTAACAGATTTGGGTGGTTATATGGATACAAAGTTTGACATTTTAGTTGGCGATTTGTACAAAGAGTTTGGGATGATGGATAATGCCTGTCTTTCGTACCAGTTTGCCGCTGATCCTTATTTGTTTATGGATGAAGAAGTTCCAGCGTACATCCTAGCACTTTTATCAGAATGCAATACGCCATATACTATTAAAAGAGTGCCCAATAAAGACAATTACTACGAAGGAAATATCATAGTTAGCGTTTTTGACACTGAAAGGAAAGAGTTAAAAGATGCAGTTGTAACTGTCTTAAAAAAAGGTAAGACACTTAGTGAACTTACCTTAAACGATACTTCAATGGGCGTTTTTAGTGAAAATGAGAAAGTCATTCGTATCAAAGTTTCGAAAAAGGGATATTCTGATGTTATAACAGAAGATATTGAGCTAAGTTCCGACAACGCGCTGTTTGTAGATGTGAGACTACCTAAAAAGTAGGCCGTTGCAAGTGTGGATAATGATGTATCTGTACACTAATGGGTTTTAAGTTTTTACTGCGGTGAATAACCAAAGTAATATCGCGGAAGCGGTACGCCAATTCCGCTACTAAGAAAGAGAGGCTGATTTATCGAAAGCAGTGCTTACCCATCGAAAGCAGTGCTTTCTCTTCTTTTGATTATTAGAATAGATAATTTTTGTAAGTTTAATCCTATGAAATCAGTACTAAACTTATTTTTCATACCATTCATTTTTGCATGCACGTCGACTGTTGCGGTTGATTCCGCGCAAGTTGATTCAGAACCAATTGAAACGGAGCCCCCTGCGCCTTACCAACTTCAACCAGAAGACAACTTTCACATTGATTTTGTTCAATATTTGAAAGAAACAGATGAGGTAGCTCTGCCGTTGAAATGGAAAAAAGATGCGAATGTAAAGTTGTGGTATGATTCAATTGGTTATAGTTTGGAAAAGGTTATTTACACCAATGATGAAGATTACACACGTACAGAAATTCCCAAAGCGCTAATTCCACAATTTTTCGATGTAAAAGAGTTGACTAAGGTCAACTTTTATGATGAACTGAACAACTTTTGTGGAAAAGGTGAATTTCAGCGGTATGAATTTTTGAATCAAAACATTGATCCAATTCCCGTTGCAATTTATAAGGTTAATAAAACAAAAAATGTCTTGTATGCTGTTGCAGGATTGGAAACAGTTTTACCGGCTATTCCAACAAAAGAAGCACCCGAAGCACGTTTAAAACAATTGATTGAATACAAATTGCCAAAAGGGTATAAAGAATCGCAAAGTTTGAGAAACGGATTTTTAGAAAAGCAGTTCTATGCCATTCAAGGATATGAAGAGGATGGATTTATCACCTTTGCAGAATTGTATTTAGAAGAAAACGGAAAATTAACCAAGGTTCATGAGGATATCGATAACTGGATTTATTTTCACATCCATCCAATTCCCATTTATCATCAAGAGCAACCGCTACTTTTATGTAACATGGGAAAGTCTGAAACCGATTGGTTTCAAAGCAGCGTGTTGATTTTTAAGAATGGGAAGTACGTTGATATTTCGAAAAGATAATTTTTGTAAGTTTAAACCTATGAAAATTTTAATTTTCCTCTTCCCACTAATATCCCTGGCACAAACTGGGGATCAAATAAACAATTTTTCAAAAGTAAAAGCAGCAGACACCATTATATATTACGGTTTAGATTTTAGCAATTTTATATTGTATAATCCAAAAAAGGTAGCTACAGAAGATGCTATAGATCAATACTTTTCAGAGTGGACAACGAATTTTCACGCGCAAAACCCCAAAAAAGAGTTTGAGTTATTTTTGAGAAAAAAAGTAAGAACGCGTCTGGAAGACATTCAATTGGACAGCTACAAAGACCTGAAGAATTATGTCCGTTCTGAAAACAGAGAATTAAGCAAGGAACTTATAGCAGCAACAATAAAGGAGTATACCTTAAGGGATCATGCAGGAATAGGCTTGGTCATTATGGTGGATAAATTTGAGAAAGCACGAGACAGGGCCTTTTTACAGTTCACATTTTTTGATGTAGAAACAAGTGAAGTCCTTGCAATTTTTGACACAAACGGCAAAGGCTATGCGCATGGAATGATGAAGCATTGGTTAGTAGGCATGGACCATTGTTTATTTGAGTTCAAGACGGCTTATAGGAAAGCCTTGAAAAAAAAGAAATGAACCTAATCACCGTACAACGCCTTTACACATCCATAGACGCACACTTGTTGCAAAACTATTTGGAGTCGGAGGACATCGAGAGTTTTATCCTTGATGAATTCACGGTAGACGTGAATCCCTTAATCAGCAACGCAATTGGTGGTGTAAGATTGCAGGTCAGGGAAGAGGATGTTGAACGAGCGCTTGAAGTAATTGAGATTTACAAGCACAAACCCTATTTGGACAAAGCAGGGGATGAAGTTAAATGCCCGAAATGTGAGTCAACCCGCTTATTTGGTAACTTTAACTCCATGAAGAACGCAGGAAGTATTTTTGCCGCCATCACTTCCATTTTCTTTGGTGTATTTCCGATATATAGGAAACGGGTTTACAGGTGTAAGGAATGTGATACGGAGTTTGAGCCTTCGTAACCCATTTTTTCATACTTTGACGGAGGTCATGTTACTTTGAGGTGTGCTTCCCGGGCACTATCAAAAGCAGTGCTTTTTCTAATTTAGATTCAATCTAGATTAAATTATTTTGTTTATTATTGCACTAGCAATCAGTGAAACAATGTCAGAACATCATTACAAAGCATTCGTAATTTCATTTTTTATCTTTTCGTTTTCGATTGGAATAGTGCTCGCGGCATTTCTAAAAGGGTAAAAGGTTTTTTCCAACATTTCTGTTGAGGAATTCCCTTGTACCATCTTTTTTAATTACCAATAATATAATTCTCGAACCAAGATGTAAAACCGCGCCTAGGTTTTCTGTGTGCGTTTAGCTTTTCGCCTCAATTTTGTTTTCAACACTTTGCACTTCGAATCACAATATTTTGAATCGAAGTAAGAAGCCCATACTAGAAATAAAATCGCTTCAAACAATTAATTTTTCGAAGTGAGAATAAGAACCGCGCCTAGCAAAAGGAAATTCGTGTAGCGAACTGAATACCGAGTATCATAACGGAAGCCGAAGGATCACCGTTATGATCGGTGATTCAGGAGTGGAGCGGATTGAGGAATTGCAGCGCAAGGGCTCTTTTTTGCTTACTTTTTTCAGCTCCTGGAAAAAAGTAAGGTATAATCGTTTATAACTTCAAGCGATGCCACCACGAAGCAGCACCGTAAGTGAAAAAAGTAAGAGAATAATTGAAAACAAAAAAAATCCCGCACATCTCTGTGCGGGATCCTTTTTTCAACTTATTACTAATCCTCATCAGGATCCTATTTAGTTATCCTTCAGCCTTTTCGTTCTTTCCGAACGGGCTTCAATCTTCAGAAGCTCTCGCTTCCTCTCCATCATCCCTTTCCGGCGGCAACGTCCCGCCAGACGCAGGTCTATTTTTGTAATCAACAACCATACGCGCATTGGTGTAATCGATGAAAAACTGCGGATGATCTTCTTTTAGAATCACCATCAACTTGTCCAGTTGAAACTTGATGATCGCATTCAGTTCACGCACGAGCGATTTAATACGTCCCGTTTGTCCTTTACGATCGATGATAGCGTTCCGTGGAGCGCCCATCTGTGCATCCAGCTCGTCACGCAACAATTGAAGTTCATCAACGGTTGTTTGATCAATGCCGTAGTCGCCCAAAAGGTTCACGAGATCGTTTGCGCGGGTCAAGATGCGGTCCACGAGGATCAACATCTTGTCCTTAGAACAGTTGTCGAGTTCGTGCTTGGCAATCTTCATTTGATTAATGAGCTCCACGTCGTTGGTCACGACAGCAAATGCCACCATAGAGCTACTCATTGCGTATGCCTTTTCAGCAACGATGGCACGCTTGGCATTCTTCACGGCGCTTACGCCAACCAACGCGAGGTTCTGGTGGTTTGCCGCCTGCTCTAAAGCGTTGAGACGCTCGCCAAAAGTTTGTACTGCCGAAGCAAACGCCGGAAGTTCCGACCAGTTCGCCTGGTTTGTTTCGATGATCGAACGTACAGCCTTGTACATCGCGATCTTGTTTTTCGTTATCTTATCCATGATTTCTAAGATTGTGTCCGTGAATTTCCTTCTCGCCTTCCACACTTTGCTTCTCGACTTAGGAGACATCGTTCACGGACCTGTTAAACGTATGTTTGGAACTACTGATATTGTGCCATAAACAATTGCTTAACAACTCGTTAACTTAAATTCTGTTAACGATGTAGGAGTTGTTGAGTGAAGTGTAGGTTTTTGAGATTTTAAGGGATTTTCTTTGTGCGTTTAGTTTTTCGCCTCAATTTTGATTATTTGAGGTGTTCTTCCCGAACACTATCACCACGCAGTAGCAGCGCAGCTAAAAGCTATCGCTTTTTCTGATTCACAGTCGTTCTTATCGAAGTATGATGCCCATTTCAGAAATACACTGATTATTTCCAATTAAAAACACGAAACCTTCACGTACAAATTCATTATATTCGTGAAAACCTTTCACCATGCCTACAAAATTATTCTTTTGTGCCCTTTTATTTGCGTTTAATGCCTTATCACAGTCCATTTCTGAAATCCGTGAGCAGAAAATAGATTTTTTGAAAATAGCCAAGGGAGATTATAAACTGGAGGAGAAGTTTTACCCAATGGTAAATGAAGAAGTGGATTCGGTGGACATTGAAATGCTAGCGCCCATTGCAGGGATGAATGTGTTGATGTCAAAAAATGACAGTACAGACAAATCGATAAGCGTTGGTGAAGTGTACGATGAAATGTTGGAAGTTCGAAAGACGATTGCTCTTGAATACCCTAAAATGAAAGACATCTTTACTGAATTTCGGGTATGGCTCACTAAGCTTGCAGATCCAGCGAATTGGGAAGAAGACAAAAAGTTACTGAAAGAAATCATCGATGACGAAGAAAAGTATCAGTTTTTAGAAACACAAATTCCGCGCTTTGCATCAAAAGAACTCACTTACCGCGAAGTGCTGATAGAAATAAAAACGGATGAATTGCGACAACCGCTTCAACCGGAGTAAAGCGCAGTGCTTACCCATCGAAAGCAGTGCTTTCTCTTATGTTTCCCCGTTTTTACGATATTAATTTTCCGAAGAAGGACTGAAAGAAGCGGTAAAAATGGACAAAAAACGAAATACCTTATATTTACCTCTTCAAACCCAATAAAATGAAAACAATTCTTTTTATCATAACCCTGCTAGCAAGTGCAACGACCTTTAGTGCTCCTGTAGACGTCCTTTTAAATATTCAAGACGCGTTTACAGGAAAGGCATTAGCGGAAATTGAAATTATAATTCTTTCCGATGAAGGTGTTGAGCTAGCCAAGGGAGAAAGTGATAGATATGGAAAGTATAAGGCAACAATAACACTATCAAAAAAAGCACATGAAATTCGAATACTTTTTAAAGATCCATCAGGATTTTTTGAAGGGAAGGAAGTTTTTCTGTTTAAGAATAAAAGCAACTCCTTTATTAGCAATGTCCATTTAGGACCATCTGCAAAAACATATGCGCTCTGGCATGCAAAAGAAGACAGCATTTATGGTGGCATTCATGAAGGCGTTTTGGCCAAAGAAGAAAACACCGAAAGTCTAATTTGTGGATGTCCGAAAGACGACTTCAATGAAGCACAGTTTATGGGAGGACAGGATGCAATGTATGAATTCATAGGTAGTAAGTTGAGTTATCCTCAAGAAAGCATTGAAATGAATGAGCAAGGTAAAGTCTACATAAAATTTATCATTGAAGAAGACGGTAAATTATCCCACATCGAAATAGAACGAGGAGCATCACCAAATTTAAACGCCGAAGCCTATCGCGTTACTACCTTACTTCAAAATTGGCAACCAGCAAATTGCAACGGAAAGAAAGTCCGTTCTATAGGCAGATTACCTTATATTTTCACGTTGAATTGAGAACAATGAAAGTATTCTTATTCCCAGTATTCACATTAATCGTCTCTTATTCGAGTCTTTCACAAACTACGACGTACGACGATTGTTGGGAGTGTATATTAGCCGCTGAATTGAAAGATGATGCAAGGGTAATTGAAACCTGTTCGAAATACATTGAGGTACATCCTGAAAGTAAAAGTGTGGTTGTTGCGAACTATTTGTTAGGCGCGACTTATCTTAAAACTGGCAAATTAGAAAAAGGCAAGAAACTGTTGAGTGACCTTCAAACGAAGAATGGAATTTTAAGTGCGTTTGCTGGAATATTAGTTGGAGACGCTTATTCTGATCTGGGTCAAATTGAGGAGGCCATTCGTTCTTATGAAGCTGCAGCGAAAATAGATATCAATAAGTTAACTACACCTTTAGCCCTTTATAAAGCCATGGTGAATGCACTTTCACGTGGAGATCATGAAAAGGTGCAAGGTTATGTACTAACATTAAAGAATCGGTTCAAATCGTACTATTCATCCAACAATATTGAGAAATACTACGATAAAACAGCTGTACACAAAGCATTTGATTTACCAGAGCAAGCGACTTATGAGCAACCAGAAGAATACGGATATGGAACGCTTTACGGGAAAAGGGTGAATATTGAGCGATTTTTAGAAGAAGTCGCTGCGGCCTATGCATACCAGTACGAATACGAAGAACGAGATGACACCTACGACATGCATAAAATTACTGAGCTTTTTGACGGGCATGTTCAGAAATTGCTGCAGAACAAAGAATGCGGCGAACTAGGATTGCGTATTTCTGACGCAGAATTTGAAGCATACTTGTTTGGCGAAAAAGGATTCGAGGTAATGCCTGATTTGAAATATGGATTTACAAATGAGGAAACGGGAGAATTTGATAAGCGATTGTTAAAGGCAAGAATTGATGAATTGAGCAGTAGCGAGGAAAGGCACGGGCGCGAAATGTGGAAAGCTTCACAAATGTACTATACCACGCGTCGCTTACACGAAAAGTTGGCGAGTATATATGCGCATGGGAGTTATGTAACGAATGTAGAAGCGCAGCAGGCGATGAAAGAAAAATCGGAAGTCAAACACATCTCTTACATTCGCTTCCCTTATTACACTGAAGCGGGCGATACGATTAAAGTGAGTAAGGAGGAATTAGAAGCCTACTACCAAGAAAACAAAGATGATACGCGTTACCTCGACAATAGAGATATGCACAAAATAACCCATTTGCATTTTTACACCTTTCCTTCCAAAGAAGATTCGTTGGCCATTGAAAAGAAGTTGATGGAATTAAAGAAAGAATTTAAATCCACAAAAGAAGATTCCTTATTTGTGATGCGACACAGTGATATGAAAGGATATAGCAGCACTCACTTGGCAACATTTAAACCAGATGACGACGAAAAGGCGCGACAAGGAATGACGTATCCCGCAACACTAAAAGGGGAGTTCAAAAAAGCGAAGGTAGGGGATGTGGTTGGTCCTTACATCGATGGGAAGAATTACCGCATTGCCAAAGTATTGGATTTCAATGAAAATAGTTTGACCGCTCGTCACTTGTTAATCGCTGCATCAAGAAGCGATCAAAAAGCAGTGTTTGAAGCAAAGTTGCAAACGGAAAAACTGATGAAGGAAATCAATCACGATAATTTTGCCGCATTAGTTGCCAAATATTCCGAAGATCCAGGATCAAAGCACAAAGGTGGGGTTTACACCGATTTTTTTGATTATGAGATGGTTCCAGAATTTTCAAAGTTCGCTGTTGAAGAAGAAATTGGGAAGATTGGATATGTACAAACAGACTTTGGATTTCACATTATGGAAGTCTTAGAACGAAAACGGGTTGATTTACCGGTGCTAGCTATTATTTCGAAAGAGATTAAAAGTTCTGCGACAACAGTAAAGACTGCACAGGATAAAGTGGCACAAATGACTGCTCAGTTAAAGGAACGAATCAGTCAGGAACCAATTTCAAATCTGAATCATGTAGTGAAGGAAGTCGCTGATGCACACAATACGTTTCCGTTTCCAATTAGCTTTTTAGACAACTCACCAATGATTTATGGCTTTGATTCCACCAATTCAATTGCCTTGCTGAGGTTCGCTTACGACAAAGAAGTTAAACCTGGAGATATTATGAGCAAACCGCTTGTTCAAGACGACAGAATAATAATTCCAGTTTTTATTGGCGCTTTCAAAAAGGGAGTATTGCCTTTCTCGGAGTTAGAAATAGCCATGGAGCGTGATTTAATTGAAGAAAAGAAGGCAAGACTGTTAAGCGAAAGGATAAATACTTCCCTCGGTTTACCACAAATTGCAAAAGCCGCAGATATGGAAATTGTTGACGCTGAGATTCGCTTAAGTGAAAACGGCCTAGGTGAAAAGGGGTACGAACCTGAAATGATAGGAGCATTGTTTAGAGAAAGCAAACTCAATCAACTTATTGTATACCAAGGTAAATCAGGTGTCTACGCGCTAAAGGTGAACAGCAGTTCTTTTGATGAAGGACTTTCGAGTAAACGAGAAATGAAAAACCTACTTATTAAAAACCGCGAAGAATATCTTTCATCAAGTTACATAAACGCTTTAATTCAAAAGGCTGAAGTCATTAATAACTCCATCTTGTTTCATTTTAGGATAAGGAAATAATTCACCTAATTCAAGCGTTTTATACTAAACAGCGCTTATGAAAATCATACTTTTCATATTTACTACCTTTCTTTCCTTTGGACAAGAAGATAAGCTTGGATCAAAAGTAATTTCAAGTTTAGGAAGTATGTCTACAGAAGTGGAGGTAATTGACATGTGCATGACCTATTTTGAACCCAGTTTTGAAGGAGGAAATGTTGCGTTGATGGAGTATATCAGTAAACGTTTGACCTACCCCCAGTGTGCGATGAGTCACATTAGTGGAAAGATATATGTTAGTTTTACTGTAGAACTGGATGGAGAACTTACCGATATTCAAGTTTTCCGGTCTCCCTGTCCAGATTTAGACGCAATGATCATCGATCTCTTTGATAAGATGCCACTTTGAAATCCAGCTAGCGATAGTAAAAGAGGAGGCTTGCGCTCCCACGTTTGTATCCCAATCCAGATTTGTTTTATTTGATTCTCCTCAACTTCGTTTAATTGAGGTGTTTTTCGAACACTTTCTCTGCGTTTAGCTCGTCTCCAGCAAACATTAAAGTCACGGCACTATCGCTTGCTCTTCAAACGCAGTGCGTTCTCTACTGCGAAAATTAGCTTTGCACTTCGAATCACAATATTTTGAATCGAAGTAAGAAGCCCATATTAGAAATAAAATCGCTTCAAACAATTAATTTTTTCGAAGTGAGAATTAGGACTGCGCCTAGCATCAGCAAAAAGTGGAACGAATTGAAAGGCGCTAATGTTGGAGTAAGCTCCGTAGGAGATCAATGACAACATCGGCTTTCAAGAGCGGAACTGCATTGCGCAATGCAGCGCAAGGGCTCTTTTTTGCTTACTTTTTTCAGCTCCTGGAAAAAAGTAAGAATAGAAATCGTTAATAGAAGATTACAGCGCTAGACCTTCTTTGCTTACTACCTCAAGCATATCGTTCTTCCCGAACGGACTTTCGACTTCCAGAGCAGTGCTTTACCTTCGGTGCTGCTTCGCGGTGTCTTTTGGGCAATGCCAAGAAAGAAAGTAATAATTGAAAACAAAACAACTATTACTCAACCTCCAACTGCCAAAACCCAACATCGATCCATTGATCGAATTTGAATCCCACGTTTTTAAAGACGCCGCATCGTTTGAATCCGAATTGTTCGTGGAGGATTACACTTGCGTAGTTTGGAAGAGCGATGCCACCGATAACCGCGCGGTATCCCTTCTGTTTTACTTGCGCAATTAATTCGGAATACAGTGCAGAGCCAATGCCTTTACCAAATTGACCAGAAGCAACATAGACGGTACTTTCCACGGTGAATCGATACGCATTGCGTTCGCGCCAAGTATTTGCGTATGCGTACCCCACAATTTGGTTTTCAATTTCATAAACGATATACGGAAAACCTGCGATGAAGTGAATGCGTTGGATACGGTTGGCCATTTCCTCACTTCCAATTTCAACTTCCTCGAAAGTAACAACAGAAGTGCGGATATAGAAGTTGTAGAGAGCTGCCAGTTGTGCCGCATCGTCTAATGTTACAGTTCGAATCATGCGCTAAAATTACAGAAAATCACGAAAATTAGAATCCGATTTGCGAAGAAGTATGTGCTGATAAAAGATTTTATTACTGGTTCTTTTATTTCTTTACCAATCGCAACACCACAGCACTTTCGTTAGGGGTAAGCAGTTCAAGAAAATACAATCCAGAATCACCAGAAATGTTCACTTGAATCGTATCGATCGAATGGTGATCAGTAATTGAAACAAGCTGTCCCGCAGAATTTCGAAGAGTTGCTGTTAATTGGTCAATTTGCTTTCCAAACTCAAGCGAGAAGTTTCCATTTGATGGATTAGGGAAGAGGATTGTGTTTTCAAAGGAATCGTGATTTTCGATTGCCAAGTCTGATTGAAAAATAAACGACACAGGAAACAAGCACGTAAACCCTTCCGTGTCCGTGTTACCGTTAATTGTAAAATTGCCAATGAATGTCGAACCGACTGTAATCGATGGATTTTTATAGATAATAGCGTAATCCAACGTTCCTGTGCCGAGCATTGAAGTAGCATAGAAATCGCGGAAAGCAATTTCGCTTGAATCATTAAGTACAATTTCAAAGCTCGGATAAAAAACCATAGGTTGTGTTGACATGTCGTAGCTATAATCCATTGTGACACTGTTGTCTACTGTTTGATCCAGGTAAAAGACCGAAGCATTCACTTGAATGGTGTTGCAGTCGAATTGTGCTAAGGTTGAATTTATAGTGATAAGAACGAAAAGAGACGCGAATAGAATTTTCATGTTGATGGTTGTTTCTTGTTTATAACAAACAAATTTAATACACCGTAACCGATTCGCACATGTATAATTTCGTCAAACACATGTATAATTCGACTTTCGAAAGCCATCACGTTACTTTCGTTGCTGCTTCGCGGTCTCTCTTTTCAAAAAGCGTCTTGACACTGATTCACAATCGTTCTTATCGAAAAAGGAAGCCCATGCTATAAACAATCACGTTTCACACTGTTTATTTCCCGAAGAGAGATTTTAGGAACGCGCCGAGTGATCGCAGGCTGGGACCCGTAGCTTGAAGAACGCCAGAAGTTACCTACGGTGCTACTTCGTGGTGGAGCTGTTTGAGATAATCCTTCCCAGCGCTGCCGCTTGGTCTTCGAGAGCAGTGCTCTCTCTTTTCAACTTCAAGAGATGAAAGCAATTCGGGTAGCCTAAGATTACAGCGCTAGACCTTCTTTGTTTACTACCTCAAGCCTATCGTTCTTCCCGAACGGGCTTTCGTCTTCCAAAGCAGTGCTTTACCTGCGGTGCTGCTTCGCGGTGTCTTTTGGGGCGATGCCAAGAAAGAAAGTAATAATTGAAAACAAAAAAATCCCCCGCTATCATCGAGCATGTCGAGATGTGCGAGGGATCTTTTTCATCCAAAATATGAACTGTGTGTTTAGTCTAATTTTACAATTTGTTGCACTGAACTCGCTTCATGCGTAAACGTTTTCAAGAAATACACTCCGTTTTCTAGATTAGAAAGATTCAGCATGTGCGAGGTATTTTCATCTGTTAAGCCAAAAATCACCGCTCCATTGAGATCAACTAATTCAGCTGTAAAGTTCACGTCAGCCTGAATGTTTAACACATTGTTTGTAGGATTAGGGAATACCCGCACGACTAGACCTTCCTTCTCGTCAATAGAAGCGAACGATATCGAACAGAAATCAACCGTATTGAAATCATTGTTCATGTATCCTGGGTCATCATCCAAATGGTCTCCTACAGCTAGTGTCGCGTCGCAAACATCTATATCACCTGTGAGTGAACCAGTAAGATCATTTAGGGAATAGTTGGCGATATCGAATTTACCGTTTAGTGTGCCTGAGATCGCCGCGTAATTGTAAAAATCGTTGGCAATTGAAACACCCCCTTGGTTATTCACAAACGTTCCGTAGTTAACAAAGTTATTTCCTACACTTAGGGAATCAGAGATTGTATACGATCCGTAGTTGATTACATTAGTTCCTGTAGATACAGTTGATAATGAGCTTAGTAGTGTACCATACACAGAGTTGTAGATAGAATCTGTAACAGAAATAGCGTAGACGTTTACGATATCACCATCGTTTAAGATGGATCCCACGTTCGCATTTTGATTGTTGTTCCAAGTGCAATTCTCACCAAGTAGGAGCTGACTGCTCACATTCATTGCAAGATTGTTGTCGAAGGTTTCCACGCCAGTGATTGTAAAGTCACCTTGAACCATAAAATCACCGTTGTTCGAACTACTTCCACTTGTTAAATTGTAATCGATGGTTAAATCGCCGCTCATGAACACACCGCCGTTGGTTAAATGTCCATCGTTGATCGTTACAGGAGTTGCTCCACCACCAGATCCTAGAAAATTAAGAATGGACGAAAAGCCAATGAGGTTGAGATCGGCTCCGTTAAGTGTTAGCGAGTTAGCTGGTAAAACGCTTTGCAAGAATCCACCGTTAATGTTGATGGTCGCATCATGTGTTAAGGGGAAATCTACGGTAATAGTTGAATTGTTTCCAATGTTCACAACTTCTCCTGATACAGGTACAAATCCACCTGACCATGCGAGTGGATTGCTCCAGTTCCAAGATCCAGGGTTTGAATTAACTTGTCCGTAATTGTAATTTGATAATCCTGCTAAAAGCAGTAATGTTAGCGTAATCTTTTTCATAGTATAGTTTTTAAGTGTTACAAAAAGGAACGCTTTTGAAATTGAAAAGGTTGGGATGGGAAATATTTATCTTGTAGAATTTCGGTATCGAAAGAGGAACAAAAATGTTTTCGTATTCTTGTTTTGTAATGTCAAAAAAGCACTGAAAAAAATCCCTCAACATTTCTGTTGAGGGATCCTAACACTAAACTATATATGAAAAACTGTACTTATTTACACGGTGTACTAAAACCGCCAGGAACTACTCCTTGTACATATGATTTACCGTATGCAGATCCGTTAAAGTCCTGTTGGATTGAAAACTCTTGCCATTGACAAGCGCCATTTTTGCTGTAGATAACAACACAACGAATTTCTCTTCCCAAGATTTTTGCCCCTTGCTTCAAAGGTGTCCAATCAGTTGATTTAATGTAAGAACGTTCAACTGTTTGCGGCCATTTATTTGACGTTGCAAACGCTTTGATTTGAGTGTGAACATCCGCTTTTAATCCAGCGTCTTTCATTCCTTCTGCTGGTAACGGGTATTTGTCACCGATTTTTTCATTTTTCGCTTTACAATGTGCCATTACAGCATCCGCAAGTAATTTTTCAAACTCAGCATCGTTGTCGCAAAGAGCCTTAACGCGCGCTTTGTCTTTTCCTAAGATGAACTCACGAACTAAAGACTCAACAGGATACACTTTACCGCCTTTTGAAGGAGCGCTTGATTTTACAGCACGTTTTACTTCTGTACAACCCATGTCGATTGTTGAAGCAGATGCAACAACGAATACACCCGGTTCAATTTGAAGCAAAGAAGTATTGGTTAACGATTGGTCGCCAACGTTATTCATATTAAAAGCGTAGATTTTCCCTGCTTTTACAGCTTCGAGTTCGAATTCATTTGGTGAACCCCACATGTTACGCGCCATTCCATCAATAGCGACTTCGATGGCCGTTTTTTCCTTGTCAAATTTAATAGTAGCCTCAGAATAGGTGCGTTTCCATGGGTGTTCTAGACTTGCATCGTAATTTGGTTCACCAACGTAGTAGGTTCCACTGATGTCTTGTGCGTTAGCAGTGATGCCAGCAATTAAAATAGATAAACTTAAAATGATTTTTTTCATGTGATGTGTTTTTGGTTTTTAATTTTTTATGAAGCGAGTTGTCGCTCCGTTATCTGTGTGAATGAAATAGACTCCCGATTCTAAATCAGCAACATTGATAACATGTGAATTAGAGGTTTGTAATTTGATCAATCGTTTTCCGTTGATGTCAGTTACAACAATTGCACTTGCTTCTGAAAGAGAAACGTTTAAAATTTCCTGCGTTGGATTTGGGTAGATTGAAATTGCATTTTGTTCGGTCTCAGTGAGATTGGAAGTTCCACCGCTCGACCATACAAGTCTCCCCATGGTTGTTACTATTCCCGGGTTTAACTGTCGCAATCCATTAAACATGAATTTGTCGTTAAGCGCAGAACTTCCTGGCAAAATAATAGTTTCCTTGATTGAGTTGTAACCTTGGTTTTCAAATAAACGGCCACTATTACCTACAGAAGAATCCAATTCACCATTTGCATTTAACTTTATGAAAAAGCACTGATTTGGATCAGAAGGGCCACTTCCGAAGTTTCCATTCGCGCTAATAAAAAGATCACCTGTTGAGAATTGATCAATGTCATTAAACTCCCATCGAAAATAGTCATTGTTGAAGTTGTTTGTGAATGTTCCAGAAATTGAGCTGTTCACAGCAAAAGTGTTGTCAATGCTTCCATTTGAATTTAATCGCGTTATTCTACCTTTGCTTAATGCGTATGGACTACCGTCATAATGGTTATAATCTCCTACAACAATTATTTTCCCATTTTGATATAGAATTTTTTTGATGCGATCTTGTGTTGTTGGAGTATTCGTTTGTGAATTCCAATTCATTGTTTGCGAGAAACCTGTTCCGCCAGCAGTATAATCACTAGCTAGTGAAAAAGTAGAAGGATTGTACTTTATTACTCGAACCATATCGTTGCAATTTCCCCCTGAACAAGAATAAGCATTGTCAGCGATGTACAACTCATTTGCTGAAACAAACAGTATATCTGCTACCTCCGAAGACATTCCGGTAGTGTTGTTCGTAAGAGTTGTAACTCCTCCAAAAGAAATATTTCCAGCTACACTTCCAACAGATGTTGAAGAGATTTGCCATGGTCCTCCATTAGAGGAAGCAAACGCGAGTGTCAGTATTCCAAAACTTAGTTCGACTCCTTTTGCATTCATTATGTTTTCAGTCACCTGAATTGCACCACCACTGCTTGCCCATGTTGAAGGATTGAACGTTCCATTTGAATAATCATATGCATGGACGTATATACCGTTTTTTGTATTTCCATTATCATCGTATGCTTGGTTTTGAAGGATATAAACACGAGCGTTTGCTATAACAATGTCCGATACAGTAAATAGATCAGGTCCATTTTGCGCAAAACTGTTTTGTGACGTATAAATGTAATCGTAAGATACTGATCCTGTGGAAGAAACTGTTTTGAAGTACACGTCTGAAAACACCTCCTCATTATTCCAGTTAACGTAATTACGATAATAAATGAATACACTATCGTTTAATTTTTTTACGCCACCATAATTGTACTCTGAAAGATCTTGGTCGAAACTCAAATCAGCGTCGCTATGAGGCGTTCCACTGTTGAAAATTGGATCAAATTGTAGGTCTTGGGCGAAACTCAAAGAGCTGATAATACTAAAGAGTAAAGAGTAAATTTTTTTCATATAAATAGTTTTTTTTCGTTCAGCAAAAATACCTCGAGCACCGTTTTTACATTCGCTTTTCTTCTAAAAAGTCAGGCGCAACTTCTAAGTGGTAGGTTTGAACTTCTTAATGGTTTTTTTCAGGCGAAGAATTACGTAATTTTGAGCTATGAATTGGAAGCTCTTTTGCATTTGTTTTTTATCGTGGATGTCTTTTGGGCAAAGCGAATTGGCCTTCCGTAATTACAACTTGGAATCGGGTTTACCTAGTAACACTATTTACGAAAGTTTTCAAGATAAACAGGGATATATCTATATCGGTCACAACAACGGCTGCAGCATATTCAATGGTCTTTCATTTCAATCGCCAACATGCGCAATCAAAACATCCGCACTTTCAAATTTTATTTCGTTTGAGAATGGACATATCATGTGTCGTAATTTTCAAGGGAAGCAATTCATCTTAAAAAACAACAAACTCACTCCTTTTCAAAGTAGCTTGAAGGAATCTTGGGGTTTCCCAGCGTACATCGAAGATGGAAATGAGCATTTTATTTTTCAAAGCGGAAGCTTGCACTCATTAGATAAAGACGGAAAAGGGGAAGAGGTTCAAATTTCTCCAAAATTTAATCGCATTTTTCACGGAGTAGTACTGAAGGGTAAGTTGTACTTGTTTGGATCCATTAAAACGTATAGTGTTTTAATCTGCTACGACCTAAAACTGAAGAAAACAATTGCCTCGAAAAGGTTTATGGAAAGTAGTAATGTCCATGTTTATAAGGGAGCTAAGAATATTTTTTGGATGGATGATCGTTCTGGAGAATGTGGGACATACGACAATGGATTTAAGTCTTTTGGTAGTTTACACGACTCAGCCCTTCCAAAAGATTCAAAAATAACCGGTTTTGTTGAGCTCGATGGAGGAGAAAAGTTGATAAGTACGTTCAATGGAGTCTACCGATTAAATAAAGATTGGAAATTCACTCATCACTATTTAGATGGAATTCAATGCACACATTTATTAAGCGATAAGAATAAGGGGTTATGGGTAAGTTCTTTACAAAATGGATTGTTCTATGTACCGAATACGGATGTTGTTCAAATCAATTCTGCTTCATTTGAAGGTAGAAATGTCAAATTTTCTAAAGTATATACAAGCAACAATCACTTGTACGTTGGAACGTACGATGGTCGAATTCTTAAATTCAGTGAACAAGGAAAATTGATAAAAGTTTATGATTTCAATCGCAATGTTGAAATTCAAAGCATGCATATTTCTGGAAATACCTTGTATGCCTACTGCGGTGGTTTTTTAAAGATCGATGAAAGCAGTGGGCAGGTTCTAGAAGAAAAAGCCTTGAGTGCTTGTAAATCGATTCAATCGGTGGGTGAACAGTTGATTTGCGGTTCATCAAAAGGACTCATCATTATAAAAAAGGATGAGATTCGTACATTTTTAGACACTTTATGGATAAAGAATGCACTGCCATTTTCTGCGAATGAGTATTTGCTAGAAAGTGCCGAAAATGTGTATTTGTTTAATTTAAAGACACAAAACCTTAAGCTCATTCAGGAAGGTGGAACGAATAGTTGTGTTCTAGGAAAGCACTGGTATTTCCGAACGTCGAACTTCATTTATTCATTTGATAAGCAACTAAAGAAAAGCAAGGTGTTTTCTACGCGGATTCCCATAAGTCATTTATATGTAACTGAAGGAAAGTTGACTGTGGATTTAAAAGATCATCGCTCGGTCGAGTTGTTTGGAAGCGATTTTAAAAAACAAAGAAAGCTGACATCAAGTGTTATGAATGATATAACGTTTGCAGGTGGAATTGGCAATTATCGAATAATAGGGAATAGTAGTAGTATTCAATTAATTCCAATTACAGCTACAAAAGACACTGTTATTCCGACTGTTAGCCGCATTGATGATAGCGGAAATTTTACACTAGAAAATAACGCGTATTCTTTGCCTTATAAAGACAATGAATTAACGTTTCAATTCGATGTTTTGCCGAACTTTCATTATTCAGGTGAAGGAAATGTGTATTATCGAATTGTTGAGCTGAATGGAGAATGGAAACCTGCTCAAAAAAAAGAGCATTATTCGGTTGAATTATTGAGAATTCCTCCAGGAAAATTCACGTTGGAGGTTTATGCAGAAAGCGGCGGAGTACACAGTGAAATTCAACAGTTTAATTTAAAGGTTAAACAACCTTTCTATTTTCAATGGTGGTTTATTTTACTTTTTTTCGGATTCATTATCGGTATTTCTTATCTGATAATTCGTTGGCGCGCACGATTAATCGAATTAAAAAACCGTCGAGTTTTTGAAAAACAACAGTTGAAGTTGAAAGCGTTAAATGCTGAATTGGTAGCGATTCGTTCACAAATGAATCCGCATTTTATTTTCAATAGTTTAAGTTCCATTCAAACAAAAATTCTCAACGAAGATAGAGTAGAAGCCTATAAAAATGTAAATACTTTTGCCACATTATTAAGGCAGGCTTTGCACTTCACGAGCAAGGAATTTATTTCGCTACAAGAGGAAATGGAATTTACACGAAATTACGTTTCGCTTGAACAAACACGTACCGAAAATGCGTTTGAATATGTCGAGGTTATTGATCCTCTACTTGATTTAAGTGGAAATGCTATTCCAGCGTTATTTTTGCAGCCTTTTGTTGAAAATGCTATTCGTCACGGATTGATGCATTCGAAGAAATCGAAATTACTAAGCTTAACACTAACAAGAAAGGAAGATGGTTTTCAGGCGATTATTGAAGATAATGGTATTGGACGCGAAGCGTCTGCGGCTGTGAATGAAGTTGAACGCCCTAATCACACGTCATTTGCCTCTAAGGCAATCCAAGACAGAATCGATATCTTAGGTGAAACGCAAAAAATGAACATTGACTTGCGCATTGATGATTTAGAAAATGGAACACGGGTGATAATCTATTTCAAGGGAATATGAACAAATCAAAAATACGTGCGCTAGTGGTTGACGATGAGTCGCACGCGCGCAATTTAATGAAAAGTGTACTTGGATTGTTTGAACATAACATTGAAATTGTCGGGGAAGGAATTGATTTACCTGATGCTGTTCGAAAAATACAAGAACTCAAACCTCAAGTAGTTTTCTTAGATATTGATATGCCTAAATTTTCTGGTCTGAAAATCAAAGAATTTCTTACGGATGATATTTTAATTGTTTTTGTTACAGCGCATAGCCAACATGCAATTGAGGCGCTTCGAATTGAAGCGTTTGATTATTTGTTGAAGCCACTTGACTTAGATAATTTGAAACGTTGCGTCGATAGAATTGAAACTCAAATTGGAAAGTACGAAGAGAAAGCTAGAAAGACGCTTTTACTGAAAGATAAGAAGCTAGCGGTGAATACACAGCAAGGAACGCATTTTGTCGAGATTGATCAGATTTCCTATATCGAAGCAGCAGGAATGTATTCAATCATTCATTTTAAGAATGAGCAACTTATTGTTTCGAAACCATTGAAGGAATTTATGTACCTAGAAAATAGAGGTTTTTTTAGAACCCACCGTTCTTATCTTGTAAATTCTAAAAAAGTAGAACGATTTTCTAGTGCTTATGGAAACGAGGTCATACTTGAAAACGGAGTTACAGTTCCAGTAAGTCGTAAAGCAAAAGAAAAATTCAAACTTTTTATGAATGCTTGATAGCAGAAGATTAATCAACTTTCACGATACGTAAACTTTCCGTATACTCTTTGGAAACAATGTAAATTAAATATGTTCCAGGAAGGTTATCCCTTAATTCGATAGGTATTTCATGTGTACCTGGTTCAAATTTTCGACTTTCAATTTCTTTCACTAGCGTTCCGTTCATATCGTATAATGCAATTGTCGCTTTTGTTTTGGTCGGAACTTCAAACTGTAAAGTAGTCTTGTTGCTTGTTGGATTTGGAAACGTAAGTGAATTGAATTCAATCGGAATTGCCCTTCCCTTTTCATCGTAACGCACTATGGCAGTCTCCTCAAGATATTGAATGTGACGATAATTAGGAGCTACCATGGCGCCCATTGTAACGTAAGTTAATTTTTCGGTGGTTTGAATCTCTTCTATGTCTGGAAGAACTTCGTTCACCAATTCTAGTTCAATTTCTTCAGGAAAGTAACATCCAATTGGTTCAGGAATGTCTTTTAATTTTCCCTGAATACCTGTGACTTTTTCAGTTGCTTGTACTTTTGTAATTTCTGATTTCTTCGAATCATTGACGAGCATTTGCATAGAAGATTGATGCAACTGTTGAATGGTTTTTTTGTCCTGGTCATCGGCACAACTTACAATGGAAAGACCGAAAACGAGAATAAATGCATAAAGAGATATTCTTCTCATTCGCTGATGCGATGTCTGTTCCCAAAGGGCGTAATCAGTTTGTAAATCTATTTCTTGTTGAAGAGTCATTCTTCCACAAAGCGATTGATTTTTATTCGTTAAAAGTGTAGACTTAATATAGTCGGTACTTTTCGACGTGAAGTCAATTACTTGTTTTGCGCAGTGCTGACAAAAAGCACCTTTTTCAGTTGGGGTCATTTTAGACCAATTTTCATCGCACGATTGTTGAATTCCGAAGTTTTTCATATAGTGAGCAATTAAGAACATTAGTATATACAACTAGATGATTGCATTGTTCAAATTCCATAAAAAAAAGTGCTGAGATCCTCAGCACTTTTCAAAATAGTTAAGTCAATGATTTAAGATATCACTTCAGCATTTTCAATATCATCATCACCTTTATCCTTTTTTCTTGGTTTAGAAGGTGCTTGTTTAGGAGCTGAAGGTGGTGTTGGTTGTGGAATTGGTCCTTTATCTTGAGATTTGGCCAAGAATTCAGGAAGTTCAAGACCCGCCATTTGAAATAATTCATTTAATGGTGGAACGCTTTTCATTAATCCAGAAACAAAGTTGGCCGTTGAACCACCATTTTCTCCGTTGTTTCCAGAATCCCAAACAGTAACTTTATCAATTTTGATGTTTTTCACCGCATCAACTTGTGTTCGAACTAACTCTGGAAGTTTCTCAATTAACAACAACTGGAATGCTTTGTTCGGATCGCCGCCCGCAGCTTTTACTACACGGTCGTATCCGTCAGCTTGCTTTGTAAGAATTTCGTGTAATCCTTTTGCTTCTGCTTCCATTTTAGCAAAAATCGCATCTGCTTCACCTTTGGCATTCTCTCTGATTCGTTCTGCTTCGGCTTGTGCGTCAATAATCGCACGTTGTTTAGCAATTTCTGCCGGAACGATTACGTTCGCTTGTTGCGTTGCTCTTTCTCTTTCCTTACGCGCTGTTTCAGCTTTTTGTTCAGCGATGTACGATTCCTCCAAAGCTTTTGCTTGTTGAACCTTTTCTGCAGTAACTGCCAATTTCAATGATTCAGCTTCTTTTTCACGACGTTTCGCATCTGAGTTGGCAATATTAATTTTAGCCTCGTTTTCTCCCTGGACAGCAATTGCATTCGCTTCAGAAGTTTTTATACGTGTATCTCTTTCCGCATCTGCTTTTCCAATTGCCTCTTCCTTATTTGCCATGGCAATGCTGACTTCTCTGTCTTTTTGAGTTACAGCAATTTTAACGTCACGCTCTCTGTATGTTTCAGCAATTTGTACATCTTTTTCACGATCTGCAATCGCCTTTCCAGTCTCTCCAATTTTTTCTTGTTGAGCCACAGAAATTTTCGCATCATTGATTGCTTTCGCAGCAGCCTCTTTTCCTAAAGCTTCAATATATCCAGACTCGTCTTTAATATCAGTAACGTTTACGTTGATCAGTTTAAGTCCGATTTTCTTTAATTCGTTATCGATATTCTTTGAGATATTGTCTAAGAATTTATCACGATCGGTATTGATTTCCTCAATGGTCATTGTTGCAATAACCAAACGCAATTGACCGAAAAGAATATCTTTTGCCAATTCTTGAATTTGATCAGGCGTCAATCCTAACAAACGCTCAGCTGCATTTCCCATTGTGTCATCATCTGTTGAGATGGCAATGGTAAAACGACAAGGGACATCAACACGAATGTTTTGTCTACTCAAGGCGTTTGTAAGATTTGCTTCTATTGAAATTGGTTTTAAATCTAAATACGCATAATCTTGAATTACGGGCCAAATGAACGCACCTCCGCCGTGCACGCATCGAGCTGAAGTTCCGCCTGTTCGGCCGTAGATAACGAGTATTTTATCGGATGGACATCTTTTATATCGCGAGACTAACGCCGCAATTGTGATGAAGAAAACGACTGCCCCAACGGCAATCAACATTAATGGTGATGATAAATCCATAATTTATTTACTGTAAACGTTCAACAATGATTAAGTTGTCACTTTCTATTCCTGTGACGCGGATTAAAATTCCTGTTTCTATTTTATCACCAGTGGTGATTGCATTTAATTCTTTTACTGTTCCACCAACGCTCACTTGAACAATTCCGGCGCCTGTTTTTTGTTCAGGGATAGTTAAATAAACACTTCCTGTTTTTCCAACACACATGGGAAGTTTAAAGGAATTGTCTTCTTCCAATTTTTTCAATTGACGAATTATTAGAAAGAATAATAACAAGAAAATTACACCAATTACAAAAGCTACTGATCCTAGTATAAACTTGTTTGGAATAGTAGAGTAGAATGAAATTCCACCCCAGCTAAACCCTAGTAAGAAGTTAATTAAATTTCGAAAGCTAAACAGTTGAAATGGAGTGTCACCTGAAGAAGTGTCACCATCAAAATCTGCGTCTAATCCATCTGTACTGTCCAACCCAACAAATGTCATGATGGCTTGAATCAAAAAAATCAATGAAACGGGTAAAGCGATGAACCAGTATGTGCGTAGCATCGGTTCGAGGTTAGTCAAAAAATCCATGCACTAAAAATAGACAAAACAATTTTTGAATTCACATACGTTTATAAAAATGAATTGAATTGTTGAAAACTATTGAAGTTTGTGTGGGAATAGTGACTACATCACTTTTTTATACCATTTCTTATATCCCTTATCTTTTGAAATAGATTTTACTTGCGCAGGAGTCGGGTAGGCAAATTCTTTTTTGCAAGGTTCATTGTCTTCACCATAATAATCATAAGGAACGACATTGAAAAATGGTGTCGCCATTTTTCTTTCTGGGTGTAAAGTCCACGTATAATTCATAAAAATCACCTCATTCATTTCTGATTCTGTCGGAGCGATAAGTTCATTGACATCAGGACCATCTTCACCATAAAACACTCCTGCAATAATTAAACTGTTGGCTCTTACTGAAAAGAACGCATCGTCCCATTCACAAGGAACTATCTCCGTAGAAACTACTTTGAGCAAATGAACAGTTGTAGCATACTCGCCTGAATTGTTGCAGCAATCGCAATAATCAAATATATACGGATTTTTCTCTAGTTCAACTACAATTGCTTCTGCTTCTTGATAGGTTAAATTGTCCCAAGCATCGGCTAGAGAGACTTGACTAATGAAAAGAGTGAATAGAAGATAGATGTACTTCATAATATTGGTTTTTTGATTAGCGAATGTACAAAAAAACAGAAGTTAAAATAAGCTTCGTTTAATTTCCAATAAATTGAGAAATACAAATCCTAAGAAATTGGTATCTTTGCACCCGCTATGGCAATAAATTTAAGTCAACATCTCACTCACCCGGTTTTTAAAGTCGCGTCAGAAATTGTTACCGAAAAAGGGTTGCAGGCTTATGTTATTGGTGGTTATGTGCGTGACTTACTCCTTGAGCGACCTTCAAAGGATATTGACATTGTCGTTATTGGAAACGGATTGGAATTAGCAAAAGCGTGTGCTGAAAAGTTACGTGTGAAGAAGGTGTCTTTATTTGAAAGCTTTGGAACGGCGCAGTTTATTTACAAGGATTTAGATGTTGAGTTTGTTGGTGCTCGGAAGGAATCATATAGAAAAGATTCACGTAAACCTATTGTTGAAGATGGTTCGTTAGAAGACGATCAAAACCGAAGAGATTTCACGATCAATGCAATGGCGCTTAGTTTACACAAAGATAATTTCGGTGAATTAATTGATCCCTTTAATGGAATGGACGACCTTGAAAAAGGAATTCTTCGAACGCCATTAGATCCGGATACTACGTATTCGGACGATCCTTTGCGAATGATGCGAGCAGTTCGGTTTGCTGCACAATTGAATTTTAAGATAGAACCTAGCAGCTTGCTTTCTATTAAAAACAATGCTGAGCGACTAATTATAATATCAAAGGAACGTATTACGGATGAGGTGAACAAAATTATTTTATGCGATAAACCCTCTCGTGGATTTGATTTGTTGTTTTCAACGCATTTGTTACACCAATTTTTTCCTGAAATGGTTGCGCTTTATGGCGTTGAAACGCGAAATGGAAAGTCGCACAAAGATAATTTTTACCATACAATTGAAGTCTTAGATAATATTTGTGAAACAACGGATGATTTATGGTTGCGTTGGGCTGCAATTATGCACGACATAGCAAAACCACCTACAAAGCGTTTCGATAATAGAGTGGGTTGGACCTTTCATGGACATGAAGATGTTGGTGCGCGAATGGTTCCGAAAATATTCGCTCGAATGAAACTTCCTTTAGATGCTAAAATGAAGTACGTTCAAAAAATGGTTCGTTTGCATTTACGTCCAATAGCTTTAGTGAAAGGTTTTGTTACAGATTCAGCCGTTCGTCGATTGTTATCGGACGCGGAAGACGATGTCGATGATTTAATGAAACTGTGTAACGCAGATATTACTTCGAAAAACGAACACAAAGTAAAGAAGTACAAAGAGAATTTTGAAATTGTAAAAGCAAAGCTGTTAACAGTTGAAGAAAAAGACCGAATTCGCAACTTTCAACCGCCAGTTTCAGGTCAGTTGATCATGGAAACATTTGGTTTGGAACCGTGCGCGGCAGTTGGAAAATTAAAGGAAATAATAAAAGAAGCCATTTTGGAAGGTGAAATTCAAAACGATGAAGAGGAAGCATATCAATTTATGCTGAAACTGGGTAAAGAAATGGGACTTGAAACTATTAAAGATTAACTCCGTATTTATTCGGACACAGAGATTACAAAGATGGCAGGATTAAAATTTAGAGTTTTATTGGACTCAAAGGATAAAAACGAAGTTTTTAGAGATATTTTAATTAGTGATAAAGCAGATTTTGAATCGTTTTACAAAGCTATTCTAGATGCGTATGGATTCACATCGGATCAAATGGCATCCTTTTACATGTCGAACGACAGTTGGGACAAAGGGTTTGAAATCAGTTTGTTTGACATGTCATTTGGTGAGGATCCTGATCAAATTTTGCCAGGAGTTATGCATTCTTCGATAATAGGAAGTTTTATTCAAGAGTCGGATCAAAAAATTATTTTGGTACACGATTTTTTACGTATGTGGATTTTCTTAATCGAGTTAATTGGATATACAGAAGATACTCCCGAATATCCAAAAACAATATTGACTGTTGGAAATGCACCAGCCGAAGATTCTAAACCAGCCGAAAGTGAAGATTTGCAATTCGAAACGGAAAGCGATGTGGATGGGTTTGATGAAGATGAAGATGAGTTTGGTTTTGGTGATTACGACGACGAATACGACTATTGATCATGTCAACTGACAAAAAAGACCCAATGGGTCAAGCCATTGTAGATTACGCTAAAAGCAAAGTGAACAAGGATATTATCGTTGTTTCAGAAATCTGCGATGATGATGTAATTCCTTCCGAATACTTGTTTCGTACGTACGATGAAATGCCAAAAATTGAACAATTGGCATTGGACCGATGCACTGGTAAAATTTTAGATGTAGGGGCTGGAGCAGGAATTCACGCCAACTATTTATTGGAGAAAGGAGCAGATGTTTCGTGTATTGATATCAGCGAACTTTCTGTGAATCATTTGAAAGAACAAAAGATTAGAGCACGCCAATTGAATTTCTTCAATCTTGAGGAAGAACAATACGATACTTTGTTGTTTTTGATGAATGGTCTAGGAATTGCAGGGAAGCTCTCAAATTTGGAGTTTACCTTGTTAAAAGCAAAGTCACATTTAGCTAAAAACGGGAAAATCCTTTGCGATTCATCCGACATAAAGTATCTTTATGAAGACGATGAAGGCGGTTATTGGATCGATTTAAACGCTGGTTATTATGGTGATTTCAGATTTCAAATGCTATACGATGGTCATGCCTCAGATTGGTTTGATTGGTTGTATGTCGATTTCGAAACGCTGAAAGCTACTGCGGAAAAAGTTGGGTTTGAGGTAGAATTAATTCACGAAGAAGATCAGCACTATTTGGCTGAACTAAAAGTAAAATTGTAAAATGAGATTTTCAATTCAAAGAGCTAGAACTATAACAGCATTTTTCAGCTTTTTTCTTCATGTTATATCGGTATTCGGACAAAATAAAGTCACCGAATTTCCGATGGTTAAAAGTTCCCTTTTGTGGAAGATTTCTGGTCCAGAAGTAAAAGGAGATTCGTATCTTTTTGGAACGATGCACTTGATTGAGAAAGAGTATTTCATTTTCCCTAAAAAACTCGAAAAGCAAGTCAAGAAAACTGATGTGTTAGTAATGGAATTGGCTGGATTACCGAATCAAATGGAAGCGACTGGCTATGTAATGCTGAAGGAAGGTTCTTTTTTCGATTATTTCACGCAGGAAGAAACAGATAGCATTTTTATGTGGGCGAAAGATAAATTTGGCATGGGAGAAGAGACCTTTCGAAAGTCATTCTCAAAGATGAAACCGTTTGCTGTGACACAATTGGGAGTTCAATTGCATTTTATAGGCAAAACAGAGTCGTATGAAATGTCCTTTGAAAAAATAGCGAAAGAGCATAACGTAACCATTAAAGGATTGGAAACTATCGCTGAACAAATGGCATTATTCGACAACTTAACGAAGGAGCAACAAGCATCAATGGTTATGGAGAATATTCGAACTGGCGACGAAGCAATAGAATTAATAAAGCGAATGCAGATAACTTACACGACTCAGGAAATTGATGAGTTGTATCAATTGATTCAATCTGAAGGTGGTGTGATAAGCGAGGAACAAGGGAAGTTTTTGGATGATCGAAATGAAAATTGGATCCCACAAATTAAATCATTTGTAAAAGAAAATAACGCGTTTATTGCGGTAGGAGCAGGACATTTAGGAGGTCCGAACGGTGTTATTCGTTTGTTGGAAAAAGAAGGATATACATTAACGCCAGTAGTTTTATGAAAATAGTTTTAACACTTTTAGGTTTGCTGTTTCTTTCAGGATGTAGCACGTATTCAGAAGAAGATAAGCTGAGCTTTGATGATGAGATTGAAAACTATTTGAGAGAGAACAATAAGGCGTGTGAACGATCATCATCCGGCTTGTATTATTCGATCCTTGAGCAAGGTGAAGGGAGAAAAATCAAGTATGGTGATAGAGTTTCGTTCACTTACAAAGGAGAATTGTTAGACGGAACAGTTTTCGATAATCAATCTAAACCAATTGAATTTGATGTTGATATTTTAATTGCTGCTTGGAAGGAGACCATGCTGATGTTAAATGAAGGAGGGAAAGCCTTTATAGTTTCACCGCCTCATTTGGGTTATGGGACTCATGAACTTGAGGGTATTCCACCAAATTCGATTCTCGTTTATACATTGAAAGTTGAGCTGGTAAAATAAGGAAGTAACCTTGATTTATTGTTGTATATTTCTAAATAATTTACACAAAACATCCTATGAGAACACTATTGATTGTTTGGTCTTTTCTGCTTGTCAGCCTGGCCTATTCTCAAAATGAACAAACAGATATTTTTAAGGAAATAACAAGGGAGATAAAATTGCCGTTTGTTACTCCTGACGAGTTGCCAAGTGTAGGAGTAATGGCTGATGAAGAAAGTCACTACACGGAAGACGAAAAAGTGAAAGAAGAACTCGCCAAGAACGCTCGTTTGTATCCAGATATTACTGAAAAAATGTTGAAGACGCTGGGAGAAGATTCTGAGTTAGCTGTTTCAAATTGTATGATGAACGGTTTTGGGAAATTTCGAATTGGGGATCTCCAGTACATAATGCTTATCGCAACTGGAATTGATGAGTATAGTGGTTTTCCATACGAGTCTTTAGTTATTGTTGCACTGTACAAAGGTTTTCATTATGAGGATGAACTGTATGTGAAGTACGACATCTCTTTTGATGAGTTGGATGAATTTGGAGACTCAAAATTTTCGTTGACATTGGCCAGTAGTAAAATCGAAGCAAAAGAGGGGACATTATTCATTACAACTACAGAGGACTTTAGCAAAGAATTTATTGGTGCCGAAGAGTCGACTATATTGGAAGAGAAAACAACTGTTAACCATTTTAAATTTGTTCTTCCAGATGGATATTTTGATCTTTTTAAGATTGAAAATTAGATTTAGTAATTAATAAATGAAAATCTTATTCAATTAAAACCAAGAATTTTTTACTTTTGGGAACGATTGATTAAATAGTTCGAAAAAAACAACAACAATGAGTGTATTAGTAAATAAAGATTCAAAAGTAATTGTTCAAGGGTTTACAGGAAGTGAAGGAACGTTTCACGCTGGTCAAATGATTGAATACGGTACAAATGTAGTAGGTGGAGTTACTCCTGGAAAAGGTGGTACAACTCACTTGGATAGACCGGTTTTTAATACAGTTTCAGATGCTGTTGCACAAAAAGGTGCTGATACTTCTATTATTTTCGTTCCGCCAGCTTTTGCTGCCGATGCGATTATGGAAGCTGCAAACGCAGGAATTAAAGTAATCATTTGTATTACTGAAGGTATTCCAGTTAATGATATGGTAAAAGCAAAAGAGTATATTTCTCAATACGATTGCCGTTTAATTGGGCCTAACTGTCCAGGAGTTATTACTGCTGGTGAAGCTAAAGTTGGTATTATGCCAGGTTTCGTTTTCAAAAAAGGAAAAATTGGAATTGTTTCTAAATCAGGAACGTTAACATATGAAGCAGCGGATCAGGTAGCGAAAGCAGGATTAGGTATTACAACTGCAATCGGTATCGGTGGTGATCCAATCATTGGAACAACAACTAAAGAAGCAGTTGAGCTATTGATGAATGACCCAGAAACTGAAGGAATTGTTATGATTGGTGAAATTGGAGGTAATCTTGAGGCTACTGCAGCACGTTGGATTAAAGAAAATTCAAGAAAACCAGTTGTTGGATTTATTGCTGGAGAAACTGCTCCTAAAGGTCGTACAATGGGTCACGCTGGTGCAATAGTTGGTGGTGATGATGATACTGCAGAAGCAAAGAAAAGAATTATGAGAGAGTGTGGAATTCACGTAGTGGATTCTCCAGCTCAAATTGGTGCTAAAATGGCTGAGGTAATTGGCGTTACGGCATAATCACACTTAAATTATTAAAAAGGTTCTTGCTGCGAAGTAAGAACCTTTTTTTTCGGGATGTAGCTCAGTTGGTAGAGTACTCGTCTGGGGGGCGAGAAGTCGCAAGTTCAAGTCTTGTCATCCCGACTCTTTCGGCTTTGCGGACTTACCGTCCGAGCGTCAATCTTCAAAAGCTTTCGCTTTTTCTTCTTGAATGTACAGACTTTCCTTTCGCTTACGGACTACAGTCCTTGCTCCAGTCTTCAAAGGCTGTCGCTTTCACTTGTCATCCAAACGAAATAAATAAGATAGTTTGTCAAATTAATTAGTCCTTATTGTTAATATTGACTTAGATTCTACTTCCAACCATTCATCATTAATTGTCGTTTATTAGATAAATTCGACTTGTTATGAAATTACTATTACTGTTTACTTTTTTTTTAGGTCTAACCTATGTAAATGGCCAAAATTTTGCTCCATTCAATGATACAGTTCCTAAACGTTTTTCGAATAGTACACTGCCATCTGATGATGGCTATTTTTTCTATTCGCAATTAAATGAAGTGAATGGTGATACAATCTTGTTTTCTCAGTATTTCGTTCTATCTGATTTAGAGGTAGATGTGACAGGGACAAGCTGTGCAGGATGGGGAGGAGGACAACAGTCAGTGATTGATACCACCTGGTTTGGGAGAGTTATCAAATACAACAATGCTACCAATGAATTAATTTTAAGTAATATTGAATTAGCCCAACTTAGGTTTGATTTTGGTATTTCGCTTGGGGATTCGTCATTGTTTTATCAAAATGCAGGAAATGAATACTATATTAAATACGAGTCAATTGGTACTGAAAGTATTTTTGGAGTTATTGATTTTGTGAAAACATTTAAGGTGTTGCATTATGATTTGATGGCTAATCCAATTGCTTCAACATTACATAATTTCGAGATTAAACTAGGTGAAGATGTAGGATTAATTCAATTCATGAATTGCTATGATTTTCCACAAACAGAAATGGGTCTTAAATTAAAGGGGCAGTTGAACCCAACATTGGGCGAATATCAAATGACATATGATGAAGCATTTCCATGGAGTATTGGTGATACGTTGGAGTACACGGGGTACAATTCCCCATCCTTTGGAGGTCCTACAACAATAGCTTATTCGAGATACGTTGTAAACAATAGAATTGAAACGGTAGACTCTGTTTATATTTATTTTGATTATGATCTACAAGTGAATAATTCTCCCCCAGGACTGAGTAACTATCCTCCTGTTTATTTAATTGATTACCCAAACCCGTTTGGGTATAAGAAAGGTGAAAATCTAATTGAGCAACCTGGAGGTATGGTTGAAATTCAAACGACTTCGTATTTTTCTGATTCCATTGAGTCATGCGGTTACAAAAAGCGTGTTGGTAGGGTAGATGCATTTGAATTGTACTGTCAAGAATGTGATTGCATGATTCCTTATGATGGATTTGGAACAGCTTTACATTTTAAAGACTATCAGGCGACAAAAGGTATTACCAATATGTCACAGCAATTATATGGATCTGCAGGATATAATCCATATTCAGAATTAATTTATAGCAACATCGATGGGGACATTTGTGGTAATTATGTTCCACTTGGTATAAATGAGCTAGAACTTTCAATTAAAATTTTCCCAAATCCAACGACTAAAGAATTAAACATTTCACTACCTGTTCAAATGATATCCGGTATCATTAAGGATGCGAAAGGGATTGAAATAGATACTTTTACAATTGAAAACTTAAACTTCACACGCGATGTGTCAAAATTTTCAAAAGGTGTTTATTTTCTTTTGGTTAGAAATGACCATCAATCAAGTACCGTAAGATTTATCGTAGAATAATTTGATTAAATTAAAACTATAACACAATTCTCGTCGAGTACTTAATTTCTTCCAACACAATTTGACTATCAATGTTTCCGATATTTCGAAATTGTGCAACATCGTTTAATAAAAAGTCACGGTATTCTTTAATGGTCGAAAACCTCACTTTTACTAAAAAATCGAAATTTCCAGAAGTGTGATAGAATTCACGAACGGCCTCAAGTGCTTCCATTTTTTTTACGAATTCATTTCGCTTTTCAGCTTGGTGATCTTTAATGGTGATATTCATGAAAACAACTAAGTTTTTATCCAGTAAATCGGCGTCCAAAAGAGCCACATAATTCTTTATTACTCCCGAACTTTGCAGTTTTTTTATCCTTTCGTAGATAGGAGTAGTTGTTAACGACAACTTTGAGGCCATTTCTTTGGCTGTTTTCATTGAATCTTCTTGGAGAAATTCAAGGATTTTTCTATCTATATCATCCATTTTTAGATTTTTTACCTGTCAAATATACGTTATTTAATTTTTTTCACTTAATTTCACAAAACATTTATCACAAATCCCTTTTTTACACAACATTTGTAGAAAATTAATCAGAACATGAACAGGGTTATTAAAGATTTCGCGAAGTTCGATGACGCCACTCAGGAGGATATTTACGCGGCTTATTCAGAGGGTGAATTGGAACGTACCAGTTTTCCTTTTAAAGGTGAGATTTCAGAAGGAGTAATCTATAAAGCGGATGAAACTCATTATTTAATTCCTCGATCTAGTATTATTGCTGGTAGAGCTGGATCTTCTGAAGATTTGGATGATGATGACGACGATGTAGACGATGATGATGATACTATGGATGGTGACATCGAAGCAGATGATGATTTAGATGAAGAATAAGTACAGAGATTTAATTGAACAAACATTTGATTTTCCACAAGAGGAATTTAATGTAGAAAAGGGGAATTTATTTTTTCGAGGATTAGACATGATGGAGCTAATCGAAAAATACAAAACACCATTTCGGTTTACTTATTTACCTGCAATCGGTCAACAGATCGAAAAATGTAGAGACTGGTTTAATTCGGGGATCGAAGATTTAAATTATGAAGGTCGATACCGATATTGTTACTGTACCAAAAGTTCGCACTTCAGTTTTGTTTTGGAGGAATGTGCAAAGCACAACACAAATATTGAAACATCGTCAGCTTTCGATATTGATATCGTTATTTCTCTCTACAAGAAAAAATTACTTAAAGATGATATCTACGTTATTTGTAACGGATACAAAACGGAGCTATACATTCAAAAAATTGCTGAGTTAATTGATCTTGGATTTGACAGAATCATTCCGATAATCGATAACTTCAGAGAGTTTGAATTGTTAGATGAAATAATAAAAACCAAACTAGAAATTGGTATTCGAATCGCCTCGGAGGAGGATCCAAAATTTGAGTTTTATACTTCACGACTAGGAATTGGATATAAAGACGTTGTATCCTTTTTTAAATGGAAAATTAAAGATCATAAAAAGTTCAAGCTTTCGATGATGCACTTTTTCGTAAATACTGGTATTCGTGATAACGCATATTATTGGAATGAATTGCGAAAATTCATTTCAGTTTATACTGACTTAATGAAAGTTGATGCGAATATCAAATATTTGAACGTTGGTGGTGGTTTTCCAGTGAAAAATTCATTGGCTTTCGATTACGATTACGAGTATATGGTTCGTGAAATTATCGAACAAATCAAAAATGGCGCAGATAGCGTTGGGGCGACACATCCTGATATTTTTACAGAATTTGGTTCGTTTACAGTTGCAGAATCGGGTGGTATGGTATTTTCCATTCTAGACCAGAAAAAACAAAACGATAGAGAAAACTGGAACATGATCAACGGGTCATTTATGACCACTTTGCCGGATACATGGGCTATTAACAAACGTTTTATTATGCTTCCAATTAATCGTTGGGAAGATCGATATGAACGTGTATTCTTGGGTGGACTAACCTGTGATAGTGATGATTACTACAATTCAGAACAACATATCAACGCGATATATTTACCTGAGTTCAAAAGAAATAAAGAATTATTTGTTGGTTTTTTTAACTGCGGTGCGTACCAAGAATCAATTTCGGGTTACGGCGGTATAAAACATTGTTTGATTCCTTCTCCAAAACACATTTTAATTGATCGAGATAAGAATGGAGAGGTGGTGCACGAATTGTACCGTAAAGAACAAACGAACACCGATATGCTTAAAATATTAGGTTACGAATGAAAACATTTGGAGGTATCCCTGAAGAGAATGCACAATACGCATCTTCTAAGGTAGTTTTAGTACCTGTTCCTTATGATGGAACCAGTACGTATGGTAAAGGAGCTGACAAAGGTCCTGATGCTATTCTAGACGCAGCGGAAAACATGGAGCTGTACGACATTGAAACAGGAACAGAAGTTTATCTAAACGGAATTTTTCTTGCTCCCGCGGTGACCGAAGATGGTTCTGCAGAAGCAATGGTGGAAGCAGTAGATAAGGCTATCTCCAGCTATTTGGAGGACGGCAAGTTTGTTTCAATGCTTGGTGGTGAACACTCAGTGAGTATTGGTTCGATGCGCGCGTTTCGAAGAAAATATCCTAATTTGAATGTATTGCAATTGGATGCACATTCTGATTTGCGTCCTGAATATTTAGGGACAACGTGTAATCACGCATGTGCAATGCACGAAGCAGCAAGAGAATCAAAGGCAGTTCAAGTTGGAATTAGAAGTATGGACACTGTGGAATTGCCTTTCGTTAAGAAAGAGAACTTTTTCACTTCGTATGCGATTCGTTCCAATCCAAATTGGAAAGAAGATGTCCTTGCTCGTTTAGAAGGAGATGTTTACATTACTATTGACTTAGATGCATTTGATCCATCTATAATGCCTTCGACAGGAACGCCGGAACCAGGAGGATTGTTTTGGAATGAAACATTGGACTTATTGAAAATGGTTTATAAAAAATGCAACGTTGTAGGCTTCGATATTGTGGAGTTAGCTCCGATCGAAGGGTTTTCAGGACCTGACTTCATGGCATCAAAACTTTACTATAAATTAATCGCTTACAAATTTGACTTATAATGGCTGAAATTAGATCGTTCATCGAGAAAAACTTTTTACACTTTAACGCCGCAGCATTGGTGGATGCTGCTAAAGGATATGAAAAACACCTTGCGGAAGGGAAAAAAATGTTGGTTTCTTTGGCTGGCGCTATGAGTACTGCTGAATTGGGGATTTCATTTGCAGAAATGATTCGTCAAAATAAAGTCCACGTGATTTCATGTACTGGTGCGAATTTGGAGGAAGATTTGATGAATCTAGTTGCGCATAATAGTTACGAACGTGTACCTCACTACCGTGATTTAACAGGTCAGGACGAATGGGATCTATTGGAAAGAGGATTGAACCGTGTGACAGATACATGTATTCCTGAAGAAGAAGCTTTTCGACGTTTACAGAAACATGTTTTTGAAATTTGGAAAGATGCAGAGGATAAAGGTGAGCGTTACTTCCCGCATGAATTCATGTACAAATTAATTCGTTCAGGCGTTTTGGAGCAATACTACGAAATTGATCCTAAAAATTCATGGATGTTAGCGGCTGCTGAGAAAAACTTACCGATTATCGTTCCAGGATGGGAGGATTCTACAATGGGTAATATCTTCGCTTCGTATTGTCTTAAAGGCGAATTGAAAGCTTCTACAATGAAGTCTGGAATTGAATACATGATGTGGCTAGCCGATTTCTATACAGAAACTGCAGAAGACAAAGGAATTGGATTTTTCCAAATAGGAGGAGGAATCGCTGGAGATTTCCCAATCTGTGTAGTTCCTATGTTATACCAAGATATGGAAAGAACTGAAACTCCTTTCTGGAGTTATTTCTGTCAAATATCGGATTCCACAACGAGTTATGGATCGTACTCTGGAGCTGTTCCGAATGAGAAAATTACTTGGGGGAAATTAGATATTACCACACCAAAATTTATTGTTGAATCAGATGCTACGATTGTCGCACCGCTGATTTTTGCTTGGATACTAAATCAATAAAGCAATTTCACCGAATGGATATTCGAACGAAAGTATTGGAAATTCGTACGGGAAGAAATTTTGTCGACTTTCAGAGGTATTTTAAAGAGAATCCCAAAGAAATAAAGGACCTGGTCCAATTAATTCATGTACAAGAGGCGTATCCTATCCCAGAATACGCCTCTTGGATTTTGGTGCATTTGTGTACGTCCGATGCGCCGTCTATTCAACCCTATTATAGGTCTATTGTTGATCAACTTTTTGTAACTGAAAATCAATCGGTGCGAAGAAACCTTATTAATACAATAGATCATTTGGTGATAACGGATTACAAAGAATCGAAACTCATAGACTTGTTGATTTCGTTTATTCAGGACTTTGACAACAAAGTTGCTGTTCAAGTTTATTCGATGCAGATTTTGACAAAGTTTGTAAAAAACCATTCGGAATTGAAGGCTGAAATAGAAGAAGTGATTCACTTTAATTCTGAAAATAAATCTCCTGCGTACTACGCCGGAATGCGTAAATTTCTTCGTAAAACGAAAAACAGCTAATTTTTTTTTATTTTTTTTATCTGTTAATTCTTAGTGTTTACTGGGATCACAGTCATGTGTGTGAGCAGTGTTTTAAAAAATAATAGTACTATGTATTGCATAGTTCAGTTTAAAACATATATCTTTGTATAGAACAATAAGAACATGAAGTTTGTCGTGAACAAAAATTGTCTGTAGGCCAAGGACAAAAATCACATGACGATTACATGTTAAAGTTGAAAAACGAATAGTTAAGTATATGAAATTAGAAAATACACAAGCGCAAATGCGAAAGGGGATTTTAGAATTCTGTATTCTTTCCATCCTAGATAAAAAGGAAGCTTATCCTTCTGAAATTATTGACACATTAAAGGATGCCAAATTGATTGTTGTAGAAGGAACACTTTATCCTTTGTTAACACGATTGAAGAACACAGAGCTTTTGACCTACCGATGGGAGGAATCATCTTCTGGTCCACCACGAAAATATTATTCGCTTACTAAAATGGGGAAAGCTTTCCTAGATGAATTAACAGAAACATGGATGGAATTAAATACAGCCGTAACTAAAATCACCAAAAACAATTCAAAATGAAAAAGACAGTATCAGTTAACATAAAAGGAATCAACTTCTTGATTGAAGAGGATGCTTATGAGTTGTTGCAAGACTACTTAGATAGACTTCAGAGAAATTTAAAAAATGAAGAAGGAAGTCAAGAAATTTTTGAAGACGTTGAATTGAGAATTGCCGAATTGGCCTCTTCAAAATTGAGCGATTCTAAAACGGTTATTGAATTGGATGATATTAAATCCATTTTAGCCGCTTTAGGTAATCCAGAGGATTTTATTGATGAAGAAGAGTCTTCACAATTTGAAAGTTTTGATTCAAAATCAAGTACGGAAAACACGGAAAAAAGGCTATTTAGGGATACAGACTCGGCTGTTGTTGCTGGGGTTTGTGCCGGAATAGCGAATTTCTTTAAAATAGATGTTGTATTTATTCGTGCATTATTTATTGTGATTTTCTTCTTTGCTGGATTCGGTATTCCAGTGTATATTATAATGTGGATCATTGTGCCAAAAGCAAAAACTACGATCGATCGTTTGCGAATGAAGGGGAAACCAATAACCGTTGAAACCATGCGAGAAGAAGTTGAAAATGCCGCTGATAGACTTAAAAATGGGTCTAAAAAATTCGCTGACAAAATTCGAAAAGGAGATGGGTATTCTGATACTGTTTCCAGAGGGGCGCGTTTCATCTCGGTATTTTTCGGACTCGGGTTTGTTTTCTTTGGATTGATGTTTCTCGTAGTATTTATCATTTTTGGAATAGGCAGTACAGAGATCGTCCCTGTTCACGGAGAATATGGATTTCTTTCTGCCGCTGAATTTGGTGAGCTGGTTTTATCGAATTCATCTGATTTCAATCTGTTTTGGTGGGGAGCGTTTATGGGAACCTCTTGTGCGATTCTTTTTGCGCTTTTAATTGGATCAATGCTAATTTTTAGACTCTACAATAAATGGGCGAAATTTAGTCTTCTTGGTTTGTTCTTAATTGGATTAACTGGCGGAATTATTTGTGGTATCGTTGGTGCCAGAACGGGTAGAGATTTCTTTTCAGAAGGAGAAGGAGAAAGGATTGTTGGTTCTGTGAAATCAATGGAATTAATTGTTATTCCGCAACTAGATGAGTCGGTTTCCAAAGACGGTTTTAAAGTTAAAAGTGATAATGATGGCTTTTGGGAGATGAATGATAAGTTTATAATAATGGATCACATTAATTTCAAGTACATCCGTTCAAATGATTCACTATTTCATGTTCGTCAAAACTTTCAAGCTAGGAGTTATTCAAACAAAACGGCTTTGGTGAAAAGTGAAAATATCCGTCATAAGGCGAATTTATTTGGCGACACTTTGCTGCTTGATACCAAATTTAAATTCCCGAGAAAAGATAAGTTGAGGGATCAGGGAGTTGAAATTATAATTGAAATTCCAGAAAACGGTAAGGTTAAAATTGGAAACCAAATTATTGTTTTAGACAAATTACGTCAAGAAGACAATGATTACACCAATTACCGAGAACGTGGTAGTATGGAAGGAGACGGAGAATATTATCATAATGACTGGGAATAGTAACTTTTTAAAGACTTCCAAGTCTTACATAAAATGGTTTCATAGAGTGCAGTTTTAGTTTTAGTTAGAAACCTATCAAAACGGTCTGAATTTCAGACCGTTTTTTGGTTAATTCGATTATTGTTTTTTAGTATTTTTGAATGTTCTAACCCGTTTCTGAAAATGAATAGAATTTTACTAGGCTTATTTTTTTACGTATGTAGTAGTATTTGCTTGGGTCAATCTACCTATTTCAAAGAATTCCGCAAAAATATTGCAAACCTTTCAACAAAAAATAAAATAGATAGTATTGCTGCTCTTCCATTCGATGTTATGAACAGTCAAACCGCTGAAGCGATTACATTGTATGAAGAAGGGCTTGAATTGGCAGTTAAGATAAAAGACAACAATCGAGTTGGTGAAATGTATGATAAACTTGGTTTGGCGTATTATTATAAAGGAGAATATGAAACTTCTGTTCAAAATACGTTGGAAGCTATTCATCACTTTGAAAAGTCGAATAATAAGGAGAAAGCGGGTTCTTCATATGCAACTTTAGGTCATCAAATGAAGCGGCGAAACTTGCCAAAAGCCTTCGAATACATGCGTAAAGGGATAAGAATTCTTGAGTCTTCCGAAAACAAACTTCCTCTTTCTGCAGCATACAATAATTTTGGAGTTTTATTTGAAATGAATAACGATGTTGATAGTGCGTTGTATTTTTATTTCAAAGGATTAGAGATTATTAAAGGCTACAACGATAGCTTGGGAATACCATATAGTTTAAATAACATTGGTCAAGCTTATCTAAGTAAAAAGGAATTTAAAAAGGCGAAACCTTATTTTGATGAAGCGTTTAAGATTAGAACATTACGGAATGACCAAAATGGTTTAGCCGAAAATTTCGGATTCTATGGTGATTTTTATTATCAGCAAAATCAATTTCAACAGGCTATTGATAACTATTTAAAGTCACTTTTCATCAGTGAGCAAATCAATTACACATATTTATCACAAACGAATTCAGAACAATTGGCAATTGCGTATGAGCAAATCGGTGATTATAAAAATTCGTTGATTTACCGAAAAAAGTTCCAAGCTTTTAAAGATCAATTATTGAATGAACAAAGCAATAAAACAATTGCCCAATTGGAGATTCAATTTGATACAGAAAAAAAGGAAAAGGAAATCGCTCAACAAAATGAGAGAATTAGTAAACATTTGGCTGATGAGAAACAGCGAAATGCTCTTCTTGCAGGATTGTCTATTGCCTTTATTTTATTGACTGTTTTGGCTGTTCTAATTTATCGCCAGCAACGATTTAAACAAGAGAGATTAAAAGAAGAAAATCGATTAAAGGATGCCATTTCAGAAGAGCAGACGAAGAACAAATTGCATGAAGAGCGTCTGCGGATTTCTCGTGATTTGCACGATAATATCGGTTCTCAGCTTACCTTTATTACCTCTTCAATGGACAATATGAAATTCATTACTAAAGAGGAAAAAATAACGAACAAATTAACGGATCTAACTTCTTTTACCCGCTCAACTATTGGTCAATTGCGCGATACGATTTGGGCAATGAATAAAGGCAGTATAACAGCGGAGGATTTAAAAGGTCGACTTTTAAATTACATTGAAGACGCGAAAAAAACAACTGACTCCATTGAGTTTGTTTTTACAAACTCCTTAATTACAAAAGAACTGGTTTTTTCGGCAACTCAAGGAGTTAATTTGTTCAGAATTGTTCAGGAATCAGTTAACAATGCCGTGAAATATGCATTGCCATCGAAGGTGATTATTGAATTCAAAATTGAAGAATCGATGGTCAATATTTCCATTTCAGATGATGGAATCGGATTTAGCAAAGACAAAATTTCACTTGGGAATGGCTTGAAAAATATGGAGTTGAGAGCAATTGAAATTGGAGGAGTACTCAACATAATTTCAAGCAAAGATGCTGGAACCATAATTAGCGTTGAAATTGAAAAAGATAAGTTAAATGACGTATAGTTTCATGAAAAAAACTAACTTATCATTGTATTAAAATTTACACTATGATACGTATAGCTGTTGCAGAGGACAATCATTTTTTGGCGAAATCAATTGAGGAGAAAATATCATTTTTTGAAGAGCTTAACCTTAAATTCATTGGCCACAACGGTGCAGAGTTAATTGGTAAATTGGAGTTAGATCATAATGTAGATGTGATATTAATGGACATTCAAATGCCAGAAATGGATGGTATTAAAGCTACAGAATTAATAAAATCCAAGCATCCTCAAATAAAAATCATTATGCTTACCGTTTTTGATGATGATGAGAATATTTACAATTCAATTAAAGCAGGTGCAAACGGCTATTTGTTAAAAGATATTGATCCTGAATCTTTATTGAAAGGAATTAAGGAAGTTGTTGAAGGAGGTGCGTCAATGACGCCATCAATTGCCATGAAAGCGTTAAATTTATTGAGGAATCCTGATAGAGTTGAATCCGAGAATACGGAGGAAATTGATTTAACAAAGCGGGAACAAGAAATATTGGAGCAAATAGCGAAAGGGCTAAATCACCACCAAATTGCTGTTAATTTGATAATTAGCCCAGCAACAGTTAGAAAACACATTGAAAATGTTTACAAAAAGCTGCAAGTTCACAATAAGGTTGAAGCAATTCAAAAAGCGATGAAGAATAATTTGTTATAATTTAAAATCACATTTACGTCATTTGTCGTATTTCACTTGATTAACGTACTGCCTAGATTTGTAACATACTTCTGATAGGGAAGTTTAGTTCAGATTAATGGTAAACCTAACCAAAAGCAAAACGTGGAGACGTTTAGCACCTAAACAGCTCGAAGTTTCTTTGAGCTGTTTGTTTTTAAGATAAATCTTTGTAGCTCAATATTAATGGGGAACGGCATTTTGCTATTCCCCATTTTTTTTATCTTTGATTCATTCGTACTTTAAAAGTGAAAAATGGCTATTGAACGCAAATGTCCAAATTGTGAAACGTGGAACTCAGACAATGATTATTGTACAAAATGTGGGACGATGATTTCACCGATTAAAATCGAAGAGGAGCGGGAACGGGTGAGAGAGGAAATTCGCCAAAATGCACCTTTATCTAAAACTGACATTTTTATCAATAATTGGAAAAATTCACGATTCTTTTTAGTGCGATGGTTGTATAAAATAGTGTATACCATAAGTGTCATTTTTATTGGAATTGCTTCCTTTTTTGCATGGATGGCTGCGTCGCCTAATGGTTAAATACCGAGCGCATATTTTATTTTGTGTGATAATGACTTTATACTTCATTGTCAGAATAATTCGCGTTACATTGCCTAATGCACCAGATTTTATAAGATATCATTTAACTGATTTATTTTTCGTACCGGCGATGGGGCTGTTTGGATTAATTTTGGTTCGATTAATAAAACGAGACGCAACTCTGCAAATTTCGCCGCTTTTACTCTTTTTTCAAACATTTTTAATAGCCTTATATTTTGAGTGGTATCTTCCTTTTTACAGTCCGAGACATACTGAATATACTAGTGATTTAATGGATGTTTTGATGTATTTTATAGGAGCAGTTTTGTTTTTAATTCTTCAGAAACGAATTTAAATTAGGGTCTTAAGCATTCTTTTTATTAATTTTCTTGATTCGTTCGTTTTGAATGAATATTTCGTATTGCTGAAAAATGAATAAAGAACTTTTAAAGGATGTAATTGAGTGGGATACCGTTAATTGGAGTCACGGCCTAAAATATTGGGAAGAGAAATGTCCAATCAAGGATAAAGATTATACTTGTCTCGAACTTGGAGGTAGAAGAGGAGGGCTTTCATTGTGGTTTGCATTAAATAATAATAAGGTTGTTTGTTCAGATTATAATTCTCCAATAGAACAAGCGAAACCGATTCATGAAAAATACAACTGTACAGACAGAGTAACTTATGCTTCGATTGATGGAACTGAAATTGGACGAGAGAATGAATTTGACGTCATTGCGTTTAAATCGATTTTAGGTGGTATTAATTCCGATAAGTTTAAGAATGTACCGCAGCAGGTGATAGACGAAATATACGCTTCTTTAAAACCTGGAGGAACGCTTTTATTTGCTGAGAATCTTGCTTCTTCTTTTCTTCATCGAATTATGAGAAAGTACTTTGTGAAATGGGGAAGCAGATGGAATTACCTTAAATACAATAATATAGAAGCCTTGTTTACTAAATTTTCATCATTGGAATACACAACAATAGGATTCTTTGGTGCGTTTGGACGATCAGAAGCACAGCGAATATTCTTAGGAAAAATAGATACTTTTCTCAAACCAATAATTCCAAAAAGCATTCGGTATATTGTGGTTGGAGTAGCACGAAAATAATTGAAATGGGTAAAATAGTAGGAATTGCAACTCGAGTTAAAACGAAAGCACAGATGGATGAAAAACATTCGGCGAGTGTTACTTTCGAAAATGGGGTAGGTCAAGACAGTCGCGGAAAGAAGAGGAATAATCGCCAAGTGACAGTCATGACATTAGAAAATTGGCATTCAACTTGTAAAGAGCTAGGCAAAGAAATTCCTTGGACAACGCGTAGAGCCAATATTTTAGTTGAAGGAATTGATTTAAAAGATAAAACGGGACACCATTTAAGAATTGGAACCGCATTGATAGAAATTACTGGAGAACTTGAACCCTGTAATCGAATGGATGAACAATTTGATGGTTTAACTCAAATTTTAACCAAAGATTGGAGAGGTGGAGTTACATGTAAATTGATTGAAGAAGGGGAAATAAACTTGAACGATGTCGCAGAATTAATAAATAACACAAAAAAATAAAACGTATGAAAATCACTACCAATCTTTTCCTATTAATAGGATTAACAACTACCACTCTTTTCGCACAAGAAGTTACAGGTTATGAAAAAGTAGCTTATTATTCACCAGCTGATATTGAAGTTGAAGGTGTATCTATTTCTTCCAAAAACGCTATTGCTCAAGCAGATCATAGTAAAATGGCTTTCACCGTTGAAAACACATCAACAGATTTGATTATGTATGATTCCAAAGAGTCAGAATTTGTGTTCGAATTTGGTAAATCAAAGCCAGATGTTAAATCATTTATTTTAAGTCCTGGAGACAAGAAAACAAAAACTTTGTTGGTGAAGGGAGACGGAAATTACCTTCAAAAGGGATTTAAATTAGAGGTCAAAGGCTTGTACAAAATTCCGATTAACGGTACAGTTACAGCAGCGGATCAATTTCAATTACCTGCATCGATGAATAATTTCACAGCAGGGAATTTCAAGGTGCAATTAAAGAAGTATGACGCATCTACAAAAGAGGCTACTGCGGTTTTCGAATGTACGTATATCGGAGATGGAATTGGATTAGTGGATGCATCGAGTTTGTCTGTTACAACAAATAGAAACAAATCAACCGAGCAAATTACGTATGCAAATGACGACAAGAAAGCAGATATTGAAATTTTGAAAAAGAATGAATCGATAGATTTTAAAGCGGTCTTTCATATACCTGGAAAAATTGCGGACATGCAGTTTGCTACAATGAAAGTAAACTGGAACAATACATTTGTTGAAACGAGTGCTGAGCCAATTGAAGCACCAATCCTTCAATTTGATATGGATGAAGCGACAACGAAATCTGTAAATTAACAGTTCAATTGATTTGATAAGCCGATTAAGAAATTAATCGGCTTTTTTTATGTCTTGTATTAATTGAGACCTGTTTTGCCTGATCTTATTATATTTATGCATCAAATGAAAAGTGGAAAGTTATGCGCGTAGATCATCAATCAAGAATTTTTGAAATAATAAAAAGCTTAACTGAAGGTCAAGATTCATTAGGAAATGTTGTCGGAGATGTGTTAAGCATTAGTCCTGATGCAATCTACAGAAGATATCGTGGTGAAACCCAACTGACTATTTTTGAATTGGAAAAATTATCGAAGCATTTCGGAATATCCTTAGATGCTTTATTCGAGATAAAAAAAAACACAGTGGTATTTGATTTCCAGCCCTTGGAAGTGTATGAGTTCAATATGACAGAGTATTTATCCCGAATGCATGATCGGTTGAAACTTATAAAAGCTCAAAAAAATCCAGAATTAATTATCACGGTGAATAACAGCCCGATGCTCCAATTGTTGAATTTCCCGCATCTAGTGAGATTCAAGTTGTGGTTTTGGGGTAAAACACATCTACAATTAGAAGAATTTAAAGGGAAACAATTTGAATATGAAAAGTTACCCGAAGAAACCTTTGCAATAGGCCAAGAAGTATTGAGAATTTATAATTCCATTCCTTCTAAAGAAATATATGATGGTACTTTTTTAAAAGGGTTTGCACGGGAAGTGTATTATTATTTCAATGCGCACCAATTTAAAGATCCTGGTTATGCCGTGTATTTGTTAGAATTACTTTTAAGATTTGTCGATCACCTTGAGAATCAAGCAGGGATTGGTAAAAAATTCACATTTGGAGTGCAGCCGCCAGCTTCGGGAAATGATTTTACGATGTTTCACAATGAAACGTTGAATGGTAATGGAACGACAGTATATAAAACAGAAGATCATAGAGGTTTATATATAACGCACAACCTTTTAAATTACATTCATACAAATGACAAAGTGTATTTTGATGATACCATGAATGTGTTGAATAAACAAATGGCCAATTCAAGCATAATTAGTTTGAATAATGAAAAAGCAAGAACTGACTATTTCTTCCAGGTTAAAAAAATGATTAACAAGTTGAAGAGCAAGATGGAAATTGACTTAGACGAAGATTAAATTAGAAATACGCAAAATGACGTATTGTTAAAACAGAGAAAATGCATCAACTTTGTCGAAACAAATTAAAATAAAAGTTATGACACTTAAACGACTATTTATTATCAATGCAATTACATTAGTTTCCATTGGAGCTTTATCATCGTGTAAAAAAGAAGGATGTACAGATCCTTTAGCGACAAATTACAACCCTGCGGCGGTTACGGATGACGGATCATGTGAAACAGCTACAGCTTCAGCTTTGGCACCACCTTCAGGTTATACGCCGACTTATCCTGGTACTTTTGCAACTTTAATTGGAATTAAAAGTATTTCTACAACTTCAACTCCAATTGGACCAATAAACACAGAGATAGGAACTGCAGTTGCAGTATTTAGTGAAGATGGAGGAGCGAACTTCATGTCAGCTGGAACCGTTAGTGTTGATGGAAATAATTTGAGTGCTCAAACAAATAATTCATATGTATACACGCCAGGTCAAAGCAATCCTACGGGAATAACATATGGTTCTACTCAAAATTGGTCGGGGACTGGAGCAGGTTGGCCATCGTTTAACGCAAGCACTTCTGTTGGTTTTCCATCAGTTGCTGAAATTTCATCAAGCGATGTTACAATGAGTTCTGGATATACATTGAACTGCGGATCAGCAGTTAATGCAGATTCAATTTACTTTTCTGTGTATGGACCAAATGGAACCGCTATGAAAATAATTGGAGGAGGAGTTAGTTCATATACATTTAGCGCTTCTGATTTAAATGCGTTAGGAGCTGGTTCAGGATTTGTTCAAATTGTTGGTATCAATTACGATCCTCAAACAATAGGAGGGAGAACATATTATATATTGAATGAAACTGCACGTACTAAGTCAGTGAACATTAATTAATAGAACATTAACCACGTTCATTAAGCGACAGTTGGATTCCAACTGTCGCTTTTTTTTGGTACAACTTTTAGAAGTCAACTTGCTTTAAAATGCGTATGTTTATCCCTCAACGATTGAAAATAGAAACTAGAATATGAAATCAATTATTATCGCTCAATTTGGAATGGCATTGCTTTTTATAGGGATGCAGCAAACAGTTTATGCTCAGAAAAAAGGGAAAAACACTCCAGAAAAAGAAACTTCCAAGGATGATTTAAAAAAGATCAATGATGTAACAAAACGCTGCCATAAATTTGAAGGATTGTTTACAATATATCAAGACTCAATTGATGGCTCGATAAAAATGGAAATTAAGGAAGATCAAATTGGTAAAGAATTCATTTATTTCAGTCAAGTAGACAATGGTGCTGTTGAAGCAGGAGGATTTACAGGAGGTTATAGAGATTCTAAAGTGTTTAAAGTTGAACGCTATTTCAATAAAATTGAATTTGTTCTTCAAAATACTTCTTCTTACTTCGATCCAACAAATGCTTTGTCGAAAGCTGCACAAGCAAATATGCCAAATGCAACTATTGCAAGTGTGAAAATGGAGGCTGCAAATGCGGATAGAACGGTTTTTTTAATAGACGCTGGTGACTTATTTCTTACGGAAACATTTTCACAGGTAAAACCTGCGAGTAGACCGGGGAGTGATCCTATGGAATTCTCATTGGGAAATTTGGATAAGGATAAAACGAAAGTAAATCGAATTAAAAGTTATCCAGAAAATACGGATTTAGCAATTGAGTATGTGTTCTCAAAACCTTCTGTCTTGAATCCCGGTTCACGAGCGGTGACAGATGCGCGAAATGTGAGTATAACGGTATATCACAGTTTAATTCAAATGCCAGAAAATGATTTCAAGCCAGTTTATGACGATCCACGAGTAGGTTACTTTACAACAAATGTCACAGATATGACCATTGCAAAGAATGCAAATTACCGAGATCTCGTGCATAAGTGGAATTTGGTAAAAAAAGACCCAAATGCGGCTCTCTCTGAACCTGTTCAACCTATCGTTTGGTGGATGGAAAACACAACTCCTGAGCACTTACGTCCGTTAATTAAAGCTGGGGCAGAACAATGGAACATCGCTTTTGAAAAAGCAGGATTCAAAAATGCCGTTGTGGTGAAACAACAACCAGATGATGCAACTTGGGATGCTGGAGATATCCGCTACAATGTTTTGCGTTGGACAGCTTCGCCTCAACCTCCATTTGGTGGTTACGGACCAAGTTTTGTCAACCCACGAACAGGAGAAATTCTAGGGGCAGATATCATGTTCGAATACCGTTCAGTTTTAGGTAATTTGAATCACGAGGAATTCTATGAGACTCCAAAAAAAAATGCTGGAAATTTGGTTGAATTTACAGCTTGTAATTATGATGGATGTAACATGTCACAGGTAGCGGCAATTAACAACAATTTTGCGGGAATGATCCTAGAATATATCGACGGTACTTCGTTGCAAGACAGTAAAATCATTAAAGAGTTTATACATTATTTAGTTTTGCATGAAATTGGACATACACTCGGTTTAAATCACAACATGAAAGCGAGTAATTTACATGGATTGGATGCCATTCATAATACTGAAATCACGTCAAAAGTAGGGTTGATAGGTTCCGTGATGGATTATCCGTCAGTTAACGCTGCGTTGGACCGTACCAAGCAAGGGCAGTATTATACGATGCGTCCAGGACCATATGATTTATGGGCAATCCAATTTGCATATGAAAATGGACGTTCAGAAGAACAAACAAAAGCACTTTTGTCGCGTTCAACGGAACATGATCTGTTGTTTGGGAATGATGCTGATGATATGCGCGCCGCTGGAAAAGGAATCGACCCATATGTTAACATTTATGATTTAACGAGTGATGCTGTTAAATACAATACAGAAAGAATGGAATTGGTAAAACTTATCGCAAAGGAGTTAATGACCAAATACAACAAAGAAGGGGACTCACACCACGACCATTTGATTGCCTATTATGCCATGATGCGGCAATACAGAGATGCAGCTAATACGACTTCGCGGTTCGTTGGGGGAATAAGTGTAAACAGAGCAATGGTTGGGCAAAAAGGAGAAACGCAACCTTATACGCCATTGTCGAAGGAAAGTCAAAAAGAGGCAATGAATGTGCTTTCGAATTACATTTTTGCACCAGATGCTTTTTCTTTTTCGAATGAATTGTACGCTTTTTTACAAGCGCAACGTAGAGGATTTGGATTTTTTGTAAAATCAGAAGACCCAAAAATTCACGAACAAATTTTGGCAATTCAGAAGGGAGTAATTGATCACTTATTACATCAAAACACGATGGAACGAATTGTTGATTCAGAGTTGTACGGTAATGAATACACGCTTTCAGAAGTGATGACTGATTTAACAAATGCTATTTTCAAAGTCGATATTAGTGGTAATGTTTCGTCTGTGCGTCAAAATATTCAGATTACATACACGGAAAAGTTGATTGACATATTAATTGGTAAATCAAAAGATGCTTATAACAATACCGCTCAATCTCATGCCTTATATTTCCTAAAGGAGATTCAGAAAATGGCTTCAACGACGACTGGAGATATCTCTACAAAAGCACACAAAAGTCATTTGAAAACATTAATAGAAAACGCCTTAACTGACGTAAAATAATGCATTGAAGGAACAATTTAAAGCTCCAATTATTGGAGCTTTTTTTTTTGAATAAAAAATTTATTATTGAATTTATTAACCCAATGATCTGATTATGTTAATTAGAAAATAAAAATGTTGTATTTTGGCTAAATAAACTAAAACCCATTTTATGAAAAAATCACTACTATTAATCTCTATTCTAATTCTCACGGCTGTATCTGCGAGTGCACAATGCACACCAGACCCCCAATATACTTCGCCAGGAATTTACCCGGACAGTGCTACTGGTTTTGCCAGTGGATGTGCAAATGTGTCCTATACACAGTTGATTACAAACGTCGTTCCAGCGGATACATGCGTAGTTATCGTTCAAGGCTTTCCTTGTGCTACTGTAAGTATCGATAGTATAAAAATAACTAGTTTTACTGGATTACCTGCGGGATTCACCTATGCACCTTACGATGCTCAAAACACAACAAGTCCGCCAGATCAAGGAACCTTTGAAGGCGGAACAACAGGTTGCGTTTTAATTACTGGAACAACTGCAACAGCGGGTGTTTATAATTTGGTCATAAACGTAGATGTTTATGCAGGAGGCGCTTCATCACCACAAGGGAGTCAAGTAATTGACTGGTATAAAATTGAAATATTGGACGTTCCTGTTGTCTCTTATAATGGCTTTGAGTTTATCTCATCGATGGCTTCAGGTAATCAATGGCAATTAGATGGAGGCGATATACCCGGTGCTACAAATCAAACCCACACGCCAACTGTTAACGGAACATATACGGCGGTAAATGATTGTGGAACATCTAACTCATACGTGCTGAGTGACTTAAGTTTAGAAGAAAATTCACTTGTATCGTTTAAAATTCACCCAAATCCAGCTGAAAACACGATTGCTGTTATTGGTATAGATGGAGCGAATTTTGAACAAATAAAAGTGGTGAATTTGAATGGAACAGTTGTTAAGGAAATACATACAGTTTCAGCATCTAATCAAACAATTGACATCAGTAACTGTCTCTTATACACATCTGACGCTGCCGACGATCTACTCTGTGTAG
>OLID01000104.1_pt1 | contig 51829 bp, 43 predicted proteins | sample 1609361 | NCBI WGS metagenome assembly OLID01 (sample SAMN05416778, study PRJEB24817) | seawater metagenome | isolation source: Sea water | place: Canada:Atlantic | collected 2013-07
GTAGATCGTCGGCAGCGTCAGATGTGTATAAGAGACAGAGCGAGAGCTTTGCTGATCTATTTGAAGAAAGTTTAAAAACCATTGATATGAAGCCCGGTTCAATTGTGACCGGTGTGGTTATTGATATCGACAGCGACTGGGTAACGGTCCACGCTGGTTTGAAGTCAGAAGGCGTTATTCCACGTGACCAGTTCTTTTCCGAAAGCGGCGAATTTAGCCTGCAAATCGGTGACGAAGTGCAGGTTGCTCTGGAATCTGTAGAAGATGGTTTTGGTGAGACTAAATTGTCTCGCGAAAAAGCCAAGCGTGCTGAAGCATGGACTACTCTTGAAGCTGCCTATGAAGCTGAAGAAACCGTTATCGGTATCATCAATGGCAAGGTAAAAGGTGGTTTTACTGTCGACATCAACAGCATCCGTGCCTTCCTGCCCGGTTCATTGGTTGACGTTCGTCCGGTTCGCGATACTGCGCACCTCGAAGGCAAAGAACTCGAATTCAAAGTCATTAAGCTGGACCAGAAGCGCAACAACGTTGTGGTTTCCCGTCGCGCAGTTCTGGAAGCAGTCAGCTCGGAAGAGCGTGATGAACTGTTGGCCAGCCTGCAGGAAGGCCTGGTTATAAAAGGTATCGTCAAAAACCTCACCGACTACGGTGCATTCGTTGATCTGGGCGGCGTTGATGGCCTGCTGCACATTACTGACATGTCCTGGAAGCGTATCAAGCATCCAAGTGAAATCGTTAATGTCGGCGATGAGATCAAGGTCAAGGTGCTGAAGTACGACCGTGAGCGCAATCGCGTTTCCCTCGGACTCAAGCAGCTGGGCGAAGATCCGTGGGTTGATATCAAAGCCCGTTACCCGGAAGAAACCAAGGTCAAGGCACGCGTTACCAATCTGACAGACTACGGCTGTTTTGCCGAACTGGAGGAGGGCGTTGAAGGCCTGGTTCACGTTTCCGAAATGGACTGGACCAACAAGAATGTTCACCCATCCAAGATTGTCCAGCTGGGTGATGAAGTTGAAGTAATGATTCTGGATATCGACGAAGAACGTCGTCGTATTTCTCTGGGTATCAAGCAGTGCTTCCAGAACCCATGGGATCGTTTCGCCGAGCAGTTCAAGAAAGGCGACAAGATTTCCGGCAGCATCAAGTCAATCACTGACTTCGGTATCTTTATTGGTCTGGACGGCAACATTGACGGCCTGGTTCACCTGTCTGACATCTCCTGGGATGAGTCCGGTGAAGATGCGGTCCGTGCCTACAAGAAGGGAGACGAGATCGAAACCGTTATCCTGTCTGTTGACCCGGAACGTGAACGTATCTCTCTGGGTATCAAGCAGTTGTCCGACGATCCGTTTGCCAACTACGTGGGCGAGTTCGAAAAAGGCAGCATAGTGAAAGCCACGGTTACTTCTGTGGAAGCGAAGTCTGCTGCTGTGGATCTGGGTAACGGTGTTGAAGGCCTGCTGCGCGCATCGGAAATCAGCCGCGACAAGGTTGAAGATGCCCGTAATGTGCTCAAGGAAGGCGACCAGATAGACGTGAAAGTGGTCAGTGTTGACCGCAAGAACCGCGTTCTTGGCGTCTCTGTGAAAGCTATCGAGATGGATGACGAGAAAGCAGCAATCCAGGATCACAAGAACCAGGATACTGCAGCTTCCGGGCCAACCACTATCGGTGACCTGATCAAAGCGCAGATGGACAAGCAATAATCAACTCAAGGAACCTGTCATGACAAAGTCTGAGCTTATCGAGCGCATTGCCGCCAAACAGACGCAGTTATCAGCAAAAGATTGCGAGTTTGCCGTCAAGGCGGTCATTGAGTATATGTCTGAGGCTTTGTCAGAAGGCGGCCGGATTGAAATTCGTGGATTCGGCAGTTTTTCCCTGCACTATCGTGTGCCCCGGATCGGGCGCAATCCCAAAACCGGGACACCGGTAGCGCTGAGCGGAAAACATGTGCCACATTTCAAGCCTGGTAAGGAGTTGAGAGACCGTGTCAACAACACGCTGGACCACTGACCATAAAAGTCCGGTCTGACCCGGTTTGCTGGTGACACTGATATAAAAAACGGCGTATTCGCAAGAATGACGCCGTTTTTTATTTGTGCTCCACACTATGGCGATTGCCCATCGGGAGTTACCGATTATGCAGCGATTCAAACGTTGGTTAATATTTCTATTGCTGTTACTGATTTTTGTTCTCAGCGTAGGGTTTTCCATGTGGAATACTACGCCCGTTACGTTATCATTCGGATTTCATGAGTTTTCCGCCCGGCCCATGTCGTTCTGGCTGATCATTACGTTCTGCATAGGCGGATTGATTGGCATAACAGTTGGCGCCGGTATAGTCCGCGATGCACGCCTGCGTCGTCGTATAAAGGCGCTGGAGAAGGAGCTGGAGAAACGGCCCCGGTTCAAGGCCAGTGAGATCGACTGATTTTCAAAATTGCCAGGGAGAGATCATCGTGCAGGAACAGAACAGAATTATTATTGCGCTGGATATGGCCAGTACAGACGAGGTTATGGCACTGCTGCAGCAACTGGACCCGGCCTCCTGCAGGGTCAAGGTTGGCAAAGAACTGTTTACCCGTTTTGGGCCGGAGCTGGTTCGCAAAATCAGCGACATGGGGTTCGACATTTTTCTGGACCTTAAATTCCATGACATACCCAATACCGTGCACAAGGCTGTAGCTGCCGCTGCAGAGCTGGGCGTCTGGATGCTGACACTGCATGCTTCGGGGGGAGCGGACATGTTGCGCGCTGCCCGTGATGCGATTGCCGACCTGGAGCATAAGCCGCTTCTGGTGGCAGTGACATTGTTGACCAGTCTGGAAGAGGATGATCTGATTGTACAGGGAGTACAACGTTCACCGCTTGAGCAGGTGCAGCGATTGGCATCGCTGGCCCAGGAATGCGGCATGGATGGCGTTGTGTGCTCGGCTGCCGAGGCCGGCGAACTGAGAAAGCTGCTGCGGAAGGATTTTTTGCTGGTGACGCCTGGCATCAGACCACAGGGTGACCGCGCCGACGACCAGAAACGCATCGTGACACCTGCCGCTGCTGTCAGGGAAGGCAGTGACTACCTGGTAATAGGCAGACCTATCACCCGTGCGCGTGAACCACTGGAAAAGCTTGCATCGATCCAGAAAGAAATTTCGGGTGTGAACTGAAATTTGTGCTAAAAACAGGTCAGTGCCTGTCAGAATTTGACAGGAGACTGTACGTAAATGTGTTCAATCAGGAAAAGGAGTTTCCATATGCAAGCAGCAAAGCGTTTTATCCGGCTCGGTCTCAAATCTTTTTTGTTCTGCCTGGCAACCAGCGCCGCAGTGTTGTCGGTGTCGCTCGGTGCCATCGCGCAGGAATCGCCTGCGCCTGCCGAAATAAGTGTTGAAGAGCGGGTGAATATCAACACCGCTGACGCCGAAACACTGGCACTGGCACTTGATGGTGTGGGTATGACCAGGGCGATGGATATCATCGCCTACCGTGAAAAAAATGGCGAATTCGAGACAGTTGAGCAGTTGCAGGAGGTCACTGGCATCGGACCAGCAACACTGGAACGAAACCGATCGCGTATTTTACTTTCAGATCCAACCGAGTAACGACTCGGGCCACCCACATACGGTAGAATGGGAGCCCTGTTTCGGGGCTCCCTGATGGCCGGCGCCGATTGACACTACAAGTGGCTGCTGCCTTCATTGGCAGCCGGCGATTGATGATGGGTTCAATATGTGGGTTTGGTTGGCATTGCCAGGTGCCTTTCTGCTGTCCTGGTTTATCAGTGCGTTGCTTGTTCGTCGCGGCGGCAGCTGGTTGCTGGATGTGCCTGTCGAACGCAGTGCGCATCACCGGGCAACACCTCGCGGTGGCGGTATCGCCATTGTCATCAGTACGTACAGTTTTCTTATTATCCTTGCCAGTCAGGGTTTCCTGAACCTGTTTCAGTTCAGTGTCCTGCTCTGCGCGTTGCCGGTGGCCGTCACTGGTTTCGCCGATGACATACGTTCGCTTTCGGTGAAAGTCCGCTTGCCGGTACATCTATTGGCGGCATCCATTGCTCTGTTTCTGTTGGGACCGGTGCCCGAGCCTTTTTTCAGCGGCCTGGTCGAATTGCCCTATATCCTGATGTCAGCATTGCTGATGATAGCCCTTGTATGGCTGCTCAACCTGTATAATTTCATGGACGGTATCGACACGCTGGCGGCGGGCCAGTGCCTGTTTGTCAGCGGCGCCGCGGCGATACTGTTGCCTGACACACAGGTCGCACTGGTTTGGGTCTGCGCAGGTCTGTTTGTCGCGACACTGGGGTTCTTCCTGTGGAATCTACCCCCGGCCAGGTTGTTCATGGGTGATGTCGGTAGTACCTTCCTGGGTTTCTTTCTGGGACTGCTGGGATTGCTCAGCCACTTTGATGGCAGTCTTTCAGTCTGGGTCTGGGTGCTCTTGATGGGCGTGTTTATCGCGGACACTACCTGTACGCTTTTACGACGCTGGGCTTCGGGTTTCAGCGTGACCCAGGGCCACAGTACACATGCCTATCAGCACCTCGCGCGCCGCCTGGGCAGCCACAGCCAGGTCGCCTGGTTGTTGACTGCCGTCAATGTGGTGTGGCTGCTGCCACTGGCCTGGCTTGCCGCCGAACACCCCGAATACGGGGTGGCACTGGCATTCTCTGGTATAGTACCGTTAATGATTGCAGCTGCCTTACTGGGAGCAGGGACTGAAGCTATCGCCAACGCGGTCGCCGACACAAAGGATCAGGCATGAATTTGTATACCATACCGTTATCACGAACCGTCAAGCAGGTGTTACTGATGCTGGTCGACGGATTCATGCTTGCCCTGGCTGCATGGTTGTCGTTCAACATGCTGGACATCAATGCCGGTGCGCTTGCCGACCGTATGGTGCTGTTCACCGGGCTGGCCATCCTGCTCAGTGTGCTGGGTTTTTTCCGCATCGGCTTGTACCGCGCGCTGCTTTTGTACATGGGCGTGCAATCAGGATTTATTGTGCTGCAGGGGGTAACCATTGCCGCAGGATTGTTCGGGGCAGTGTACTACTTTGTGTTGTCGCCCCAGGAGCTCAAGAACTCAGTAGTGCCCATTTTCTGGATGCTTGCTCTGCTGTTTATCGGGGGTAGCCGGTTTGTCGCCAAGCTGGCTCTGCAAAGCCTTATTCAGAACTTTCGTCCCAAAGAGCCCGTCATAATCTATGGAGCCGGCAGCTCAGGTATGCAACTGGTGGCCGCCCTGCAAAATGGTGATCAGTATCTGCCTGTCGCATTTGTTGATGACAGTCGGCATATCGTAGGCAGTATCGTTCACGGCATCCGCGTATACAGCCCTTCGGCACTGACCGACCTGATCAACAATTTTTCCGTGCGTCAGATTCTGCTGGCCATGCCTTCGGCCAGCCATGCCGAGCGCAAAGAAATTCTCAACCGTCTGGAGCATCTGCCGGTGCATGTCAAAACCGTGCCAGAGCTGTTTGATATGCGTTCAGGCAAAGTGCACGTAGATGAAGTGCGCGATATTGACATTGAAGACCTGCTGGGTCGAGACATCGTGCCGCCAGATCCGGGCCTGATGGGAGCCTGCATCACGGGCAAGTCAGTGCTGGTTACAGGCGCCGCAGGATCCATTGGCTCAGAACTGTGCCGGCAGATCGTAGCCCTGCGCCCGGCCCGGCTGGTACTGCTGGACAGCTTCGAATTCGGACTGTATGACGTCGAGCTGGAGCTGCAGGTATTGCGCGACTCGCTGCCCGAGGCAGATGGCGCCGTCGATTCCGAGATTATTGCACTGCTGGGCAATGTCTGTAATCGTGGCCTGATGGAAGCGGTGATGAACCGGTTCGGTGTCAATACTGTTTACCATGTGGCCGCCTACAAACAAGTACCCATGGTAGAAAAGAATGTTGTCGAAGGTGTACAAAACAATGTGTTCGGCACTGCGGTGTCCGCAATGGCGGCGCAAAAATGCGGCGTCGAGCATTTTGTACTTATTTCCACGGACAAGGCCGTGCGGCCCACCAACGTCATGGGGGCCACCAAGCGCTTTGCTGAACAGGTGCTGCAGGCGCTCACCGTAACGCGGGCCAGTAGTACCTGTTTCAGCATGGTGCGGTTCGGCAATGTGCTGGGCTCATCAGGTTCGGTTGTGCCACTGTTCCGGCGACAGATCAGCGAAGGAGGGCCGGTAACGGTTACTCACCCTGAAGTAACGCGTTATTTCATGACAGTTGAAGAGGCTGCCCAGCTTGTTATTCAGGCTGGCTCCATGGCTAGCGGCGGCGACGTATTTGTGCTCGACATGCATGACCCGATCAAGATTGTCGACCTGGCGAGGAAAATGATCCACCTGATGGGCTATGACGTCCGTGACGAAAATTCCTATCGCGGCGACATCGCGATTGAGTACACCGGGCTGCGTCCTGGGGAAAAACTGTTTGAAGAATTGCTGATTGGGGAATCTGTGACTGGCACGGAACATCCCAAAATCATGAGAGCAGAGGAAGACTATCTGCCCTGGGAAACTCTGGAGCCGATGCTGAACGAACTGCAGGCGGCATGCTCAGCCATGGACCTGGCCGGTATACGGCACATTCTCATGCGGGCCGTGGACGGTTTCGAACCGGATACCCTGGCGGATGATCCATTGTGGCTGAGTAAGCCAGTCACCATTGCTGCACCGTCAGAGGGCGCACGAGCAGAGACAGTTCCTTCGCGTACTGCCTCTGCCAATGTGACACCGTTGCACAAACGCTAGCTAGCGACTGCCTTACGTCAACGACGGGTAACCGACTCGATAATGACCGGCTCAACAGGCACATTCTGGTGCTGGTTACGATTGCCGGTCTCGACAGTGGCAATTTCGTCAACAACGTCCATGCCACTGATGACTTCGCCAAACACCGCATAACCAAACTGCTGAGGCGTGGTTCCGGTCTGGTTAAGGAAGTCATTGTCTACCAGATTAATGAAGAACTGACTGGTGGCGCTGTCGACCACGTTGGTGCGTGCCATGGCCAGCGTGCCACGGTCATTCTGCAATGACGGGTCGGCCTCGTTAGTGATTGGCGGGTACCCGGACATTTCCACAAAATCGCTGTCATAGCCACCTCCCTGGATCATGAAACCCGGAATAACCCGGTGGAAGGTGAGGTTGTCGTACAGGCCGTTGTCAACATAACGCAGGAAGTTTTCCACTGAAATGGGTGCGCGATCTTCCCATAATTCGATTTCTATGCTGCCCATGCTGGTTTCCATGACCACCACCGGGTTGCCATCCATCTCGTCACTGATGGTATCAACGGCGTCTGAGGCCGCTTCGCTAACAGCTTCTGCCGCCTCAGTGGCGGTATCCGCTGCCTGCTCAGCCATGGATTCAAGATCAGCCGGCGCGTCGCTCTCACCCGAACAGGCGCCCAGAACCAGGGTGCCACCCAGCAACATGGCCACGAAAAGGTGTTTATAGCTTTTTGCAATCATAATCATATCCTGCATAGTCGTACTCAAGAAGGTTCGAGTCAGTTTTGCCCGAGCCACCGATTATAACCGGAGATATAAAGGATACCAGTGTTTGCTTGCCGCACCATGACGGAAGGCCGTGGGGTAATGGGCAAGGGGTAATGATACGACAGGGGGGGGGAATTGGCTGCCCAACCAGGACTCGAACCTGGAACCAAGTGATTAACAGTCACCTACTCTACCATTGAGCTATTGGGCAATCGTGTTGGTCATCTGCGTGACCCCAACAGGACGCGTATACTAATGAGATTTTCAGATAGGGTCAACCCTTCTTTACCAACTTTTGGCGGCCTGCAGTAATGTCGCCTGCAAGAGCCGGGCAGTCCGGTAATGCCGTTGATTGTGTCCGTCGCAAAGCCGGACGGCAACGGTGTATACTTCGGCGCATGAGCAATCAATTTAAAATGGCTTCACCGTTCCAGCCTGCCGGCGATCAGCCAGCGGCCATTGCGGCATTGGTCGATGGTCTGGAAGAAGGGCTGTTGGCGCAAACCTTGTTGGGTGTTACCGGCTCCGGAAAGACCTTTACCATTGCCAATGTCATTGAAAGAACCCAGCGGCCGGCACTGGTCATGGCACCCAACAAAACGCTGGCGGCGCAACTGTATGGCGAATTCGCCGAGTTTTTCCCCGATAACGCGGTTGAATACTTTGTTTCATACTATGACTATTATCAGCCTGAGGCATATGTACCGTCTTCAGATCTCTACATTGAGAAAGACTCATCGATAAACGAGCATATAGAACAGATGCGCTTGTCGGCGACCAAGGCGTTGCTCGAACGACGCGACGTTATCGTGGTCGCGACGGTATCGGCAATTTATGGCCTGGGCGATCCGGGGTCGTATCTGAAAATGGTTCTTCACCTTGATCGCGGTGACAAGGTCGATCAACGATACATTTTGCGTCGGCTGGCTGATATGCAGTACACCCGCAACGACATGGAGCTGCAACGGGCAACATACAGGGTTCGCGGTGATGTCATTGATGTCTACCCGGCGGACTCGGAAAAATATGCCGTGCGCATCGAGCTGTTTGATGACGAGATCGAAAACCTGGCGTTCTTTGATCCGCTGACCGGTGAGATTGCCAGGAAGGTACCGCGTCTCACTATATTTCCGAAATCTCACTACGTAACGCCCAGGGAAAAAGTGCTGGATGCGCTGGAACAGATTAAAGTTGAACTCAACGAGCGGGTGTTGCAACTGGAGAGCAACCATCAGCTGGTTGAAGCGCAGCGCCTGTCGCAGCGGACAAAATTCGACCTGGAAATGATGAATGAACTGGGCTACTGCACCGGCATAGAGAATTACTCCCGTTATCTGTCAGGTCGCCAGGCTGGTCAGCCGCCACCGACACTGTTTGATTATCTGCCACCTGACGCATTGGTCATTGTTGATGAATCGCATGTCTCTATCCCGCAGATTGGCGCGATGTACAAGGGTGATCGCTCTCGCAAGGAAACGCTGGTGCAATATGGTTTCCGGTTGCCGTCCGCGCTGGACAACAGGCCACTGCGTTTTGAAGAGTGGGAGTCACTGACGCCGCAACTGATATTTGTGTCAGCCACGCCAGGACCCTACGAAGCGGAGCGTGCCGGTCAGACCGTGCGTCAGGTCGTGCGGCCCACCGGGCTTATTGACCCGGCCGTGGAGGTGCGTCCGGCGGGCACCCAAGTCGATGATCTGCTGTCGGAGATTCGCCATGTAGTGGCCAGACAGGAACGTGTGCTGGTCACTGTATTAACCAAACGTATGGCAGAGGACCTGACCGACTACCTGATGGATCATGATGTGCGTGTGCGGTATCTGCACTCGGACATAGATACTGTTGAGCGCTCCGAAATCATCCGCGACCTGCGGCTGGGAAATTTTGATGTGTTGGTGGGCATCAACCTGTTGCGCGAGGGGCTGGACATACCGGAGGTATCACTGGTGGCCATTCTGGATGCTGACAAGGAGGGTTTTTTGCGCTCCGAACGCTCACTGATTCAGACCATGGGCCGGGCCGCAAGAAATATTCGGGGCAGAGCCATTCTGTATGCCGATCGTATTACCGGTTCGATGCAGCGCGCCATGGATGAAGGCGACCGGCGCCGCGAAACCCAGATTGCTTTTAATACGGCCAATAATATTACCCCCGCCGGTGTCAGTAAAAGCATCATGGATGTGATGGAGGGTGCCTACGGCGGCGCCAATGGTGAAGGCAAGGGGCGCAAACGAAACCGGCAGGGCGCTTCCGTGGCGGAAAAAATTGCAGCCTACGGCACCGGGGCGCAGATTGATGCGCCCATGGATGCCAAAGCCATCAGCCGGGAAATTTCCCGTCTTGAGGCCAGAATGCTGGAGCTGGCAAGGAACCTCGAGTTTGAGGAGGCAGCTACCTTGCGCGACAAGGTTACAATCTTGCGCAAACAACTGCTGCAGGTCTGATAGCAACAGTTGCTATTGTAGTTTTGGCTCACTGCCCCTATAATCGCCAACCTTGATTAAAGCACCCTCGCAGCAGTTTGGTCGGCGATTTCTGTAAGCAGTTGCAAAGCGATTTACAGGCGCGTAGCTCAGTTGGTTAGAGCGCTACCTTGACATGGTAGAGGTCACCAGTTCGAATCTGGTCGTGCCTACCACCTTTCTGCCCACAGGCTGGTTTTTCATAAGCCGCTTGTTGCGGTGCTTTTCTTTAAACAGACCCATAACTGACAAACACTTCATCCTATGCCCGCAATTACTCTTCCTGACGGCAGTCAACGCCAATTTGATGCGGCTGTAACCGTTGCTCAAGTGGCCGAATCCATCGGCGCCGGCCTTGCCAAGGCGGCTCTCGCCGGACGCGTCAATGGCACGCTGGTAGATACGTCGTATCAGATAACTGACGATGCAGAGCTGGCAATCATCACCGAGCGTGACCCGGAAGGCCTGGATGTGATCCGCCATTCCTGTGCACATTTGATGGCACAGGCTGTTCAGCGGCTGTTTCCTGATGCCCAGGTCACCATTGGTCCGGTGATTGAGGATGGATTTTTCTACGACTTCGCCTACGAGCGTGCCTTCACCCCGGAAGATCTGGAGCAGATCGAAAAGGTGATGGGAGATATCGTCAAGGAAAATCTGCCGGTGTCGCGTGAAGTGATGAGTCGTAATGACGCCATCGCCATGTTTGACAGCATGGGAGAAAAGTACAAGGTTCAGATCATCAAGGATATCCCGGGCAACGAAGAGCTGTCGTTTTACCGCCAGGGTGATTTCATTGATCTGTGCCGGGGCCCGCATGTGCCCAATACCGGCAAGTTCAAGGCGTTCAAGCTGACGTCGGTGGCCGGGGCTTACTGGCGCGGTGACTCAAACAACGAAATGCTGCAGCGGATTTATGGTACTGCCTGGGGTGACAAGAAGGCGCTGGCCGATTATCTGTTCCGCCTGGAAGAAGCGCAGAAGCGCGATCATCGTAAAATCGGCAAGAAGCTGAACCTGTTCCACTTCCAGGAAGAAGCGCCCGGCATGGTATTCTGGCATCCCAAGGGCTGGAGCATTTACCAGACCATCCAGCACTACATGCAAAAATTGCAGAATGACAATGGATACCAGGAAATTCGCACCCCGCAACTGGTCGATTACACCTTGTGGGAAAAGTCCGGCCATGCTGACAAATTCGCTGACGAGATGTTCAGCGTCGAGTCGGAAAACCGCATGTACGCTATCAAACCGATGAACTGCCCCTGCCATGTGCAGGTGTTCAATCAGGGCTTGAAGAGCTACCGCGACTTGCCCTTACGTCTGGCCGAATTCGGTTCATGTCACCGTTTTGAGCCGTCGGGCTCCATGCATGGCCTGATGCGGGTGCGCAGCTTTACCCAGGACGATGCGCACATTTTCTGCGCCGAAGCCGCGATACAGGAAGAAGTGGCGCAGTTTATGGAGCTGCTGTTCCGGGTCTACAAGGATTTTGGCTTTGACGAGATCATTCTGCGCCTCTCTACGCGCCCCGAAAAGCGTGTCGGTAGTGATGAGATGTGGGACAAGGCCGAAGATGCCTTGCGTCAGGCCCTCAACAACAGTGGCCTGGCGTGGGAGTTGCTGCCCGGCGAAGGTGCCTTCTACGGACCCAAAATCGAATTTTCGCTGAAAGACTGCATGGGCCGGGTACAGCAGTGTGGCACCATTCAGGTGGATTTCTCGATGCCCGAACGCCTGGGTGCACAGTATGTGGCCGAAGACGGCAACCGCAAGGTACCGGTCATGTTGCATCGCGCGATTCTGGGTTCATTTGAGCGGTTTATTGGCGTTCTGATTGAACATTACGCCGGCGCCTTGCCAGTGTGGCTGGCCCCTGAACAGGTGGTAATTCTCAATATTACCGACAAACAGGGTGATTATTGTGAAAAAGTGCGCAAAATATTGGCAGAAAAGGGTTTTCGTGTCAGTGCGGACTTGAGAAATGAGAAGATCGGCTTTAAAATCCGCGAGCACACAATGCAGAAGGTACCGTTCCTTCTGGTGGCCGGTGACCGGGAAATGGAAAACGGTCAGATTTCCGTCCGCACGCAGGACGGCCAGGACCTGGGTACGATGACCATTGAGGCATTTGCTGACCATCTGTCAGCAGCGGTCGCACGTTTGGGTCGTACCGGCAACTGAAGGTCGCAAGGCCGCCTATTTACTTTACGCAGGAGAGAAGACGCTGTCGAATATGAAAAGCAGTTCCAAAAAACCCGTCATTAACGAGAACATTGAAGCCACGGAAGTGCGATTGGTACTGGCCGATGGTGAACAAAAGGGTGTTGTGACGATTGAGGAAGCACGAGCCGAGGCCGCAGAGGTCAAGCTCGACCTGGTGTTGATCGCCCCTGATGCTGAACCACCAGTCTGCAAGATCATGGATTACGGCAAACATGTCTTTGATATCAAAAAGCAGAAGGCTGCCAGCAAGAAAAAGCAGCGCAAGACTCAGATTAAAGAAATCAAGTTTCGACCAGGGACGGAAGAAGGGGATTATCAGGTAAAACTACGCAACCTGATACGTTTCCTAGAAGATGGGGACAAGGCCAAGGTATCGTTAAGATTCCGCGGACGCGAACTCGCCCATCAGCATCTTGGCCTCGAACTGGTACAGCGGATCGCTAAGGATCTGGAAGACTACGGTACCGTCGAGCAGGAGCCCAAGATGGAAGGTCGTCAGATCGTTATGGTTCTGGCACCGACGAAGAAGAAGAAGGTCTGACACCAGTCAGATCTTCGTTATCTAAACTGTATCGCCAGTGATGGCTGATAAATGCGGAGTAATACCCGAATGAGCAAGATGAAGACCCACAGTGGCGCCTCCAAGCGCTTCAAGAAAACAGCCACTGGCTGGAAGTGCAAAAGCGCCAACAAGAGCCACATCCTCACTAAAATGACTACCAAGCGCAAACGTCATCTTCGTGGTACGTCACTGGTTGCTGCCAGCGACAAACCGTTGATCGACCGTATGTTGCGTAAAATTTAATCATTTAGGATACCGAGGAGACTGATATGGCCCGAGTTAAACGAGGCGTAACGGCACGTCGCCGTCACAAAAAAATTCTGAAAGCGGCAAAAGGTTACTACGGTGCCCGTAGCCGTGTGTATCGCGTTGCATTCCAGGCGGTTATCAAAGCCGGCCAGTATGCCTACCGTGACCGTCGTACCAAGAAACGGGTCTTCCGTTCGCTGTGGATTACGCGTATCAACGCACAGTCCCGTGTCAACGGCATGACCTACAGCCAACTGATTGCTGGTTTGAAGAAAGCCAACATTGCAGTGGATCGCCGTGTCATGGCCGATCTGGCTGTTCACGACAAAGCGGCCTTTGCCGCGCTGGTGAATCAGGCGAAAGCCGCACTGGCGTAAGTAAAAACGTTACCTTTTGCAGAGCCGGTCCGGGTTTTCCTACGTCCCGTTCCGGCTTTGTGCTTTCATGGTATAAGCGGATTAATCCATGACTGATACAGCGACTCTGTTAGACACAGCCCTGCAGGCCATTGACGCGACACAAGATGAACGCGCCCTGGATCAATTGCGGGTCGATTATCTGGGCAAGAAGGGTCAACTGACCGATCTGCTCAAAGGTCTGGGCAAATTGCCGGCCGATCAGCGGCCTGCGGCCGGTGAATCCATCAATATTGCCAAACGCCAGATCCAGCAAGCGCTGGATACGCGTCGCGATACCCTGGTCGAGCAGGCGCTGGCAGCGCAGCTGGCTCAGGAAACTCTGGATGTGACATTGCCCGGACGACGCCAGTCGGCCGGTGGCCTTCACCCTGTCAGTCGTACCATCGACAGAATCCAGCGGCTGTTTGAATCGGTTGGTTACAGTGCCGCTGAAGGCCCCGAAATCGAAGATGATTACCACAACTTCGAAGCACTGAATATTCCTGGTCATCATCCGGCCAGAGCCATGCACGACACCTTTTACATCAATCCATCCACCGTTCTGCGGACCCATACATCCCCCGTTCAGGTCAGGGTGATGGAGCAGGGCAAGCCGCCGTTCCGCATGATCTGTCCAGGGCGCGTCTATCGCTGTGACTCAGATCTTACGCATACGCCGATGTTCCATCAGGTGGAAGGCTTGCTGATCGCCGAAGACGTCAGCTTTGCTGATCTGAAGGGTACACTCGAGGAGTTTCTGCGGGCGTTTTTCGAAGCGGATCTGGCCGTAAGGTTTCGGCCGTCCTATTTCCCGTTCACCGAGCCTTCTGCAGAAGTCGACATGAGCTGTGTCATGTGTGAAGGCAAGGGCTGCCGGGTATGCAAACAAACCGGTTGGCTCGAGGTGCTGGGCTGCGGCATGGTGCACCCTGCCGTGCTGGAAGCCTCCGGGATCGACAGTGAACAGTATCGCGGCTATGCCTTTGGTATGGGCGTCGAGCGCCTGGCCATGTTGCGCTATGGCGTCAATGATCTGCGTCTGTTCTTTGAAAATGACCTGCGCTTTCTGAAACAGTTTAATTGAATCAGGTAAACCCAAGCGGCACCGTACTAAAGAGCATTGATACATGATCTTCACACAACAATGGATTCGCGAGTGGCTGGGTGACAGCGTTGATGCGGCACTGCTGGCGCCAGAACGGCTGGTATCGCAACTCACCATGGCCGGTCTTGAAGTGGACGCGCACGGGCCGGTTGCTGCCGCGTTCAGTGGTGTGCTGGTAGCCGAGGTGCTTGATGTGCAGCCACATCCGGATGCAGACAAGTTGCGTGTTTGCAGGGTGAATGATGGCAACCAGACGATCCAGGTTGTCTGTGGCGCGCCCAATGTGCGTGCGGGCCTGAAAGTGCCCTATGCAACAATTGGAGCTGAACTGCCGGGCGCCGAAGCAGGCAAGTCCTTCCGGATAAAAAAAGCAAAGCTGCGCGGTATCGAATCCAGCGGCATGCTGTGCTCGGCGGCAGAGCTGGGATTGTCAGAGGCCGCTGACGGCTTGTACGAACTGCCAGCCGAGGCCCCCATCGGTGTCGATATTCGGGATTACCTGGAACTGAACGATACCTTCTATGAACTGGATCTGACGCCCAATCGGGGCGACTGTCTGGGCATCCGCGGTATTGCTCGTGAGATCGCCGCGCTTAATGGCGTCACCGCCATATCGCCACAGATGCCAGTGGTAACTGCCTCGATCAAGGACACATTCCCGGTGCGCATCAGCGCCCCGCAAGCCTGCCCACGTTATCTGGGACGGGTCGTACGCAATATTGACATCTCGGCACCCACACCATTATGGATGCAGGAAAAACTGCGTCGCTGCGGCCTTCGCAGTATTGATCCGGTCGTTGATATCACCAATTTTGTGCTGCTGGAACTGGGTCAGCCAATGCACGCATTTGACCTGCAACAGCTGGATCAGGAAATTTGCGTGCGAATGGCAGCGTCGGCCGATGAACTGGTACTGCTAGACGGCAAGACTGTGCAACCCGACGCCGATACCCTGCTGATTACCGATGCCAAAGGTCCGCTGGCCCTGGCAGGCATCATGGGAGGCGAAAACAGTGGTGTCACCCAGGCCACGCGTGACGTATTCCTGGAATGCGCCTATTTTGCGCCTTTGGCTGTTGCCGGGCGAGCGCGCCGTTATGGTCTTCATACGGATGCTTCGCACCGCTATGAGCGCGGCGTGGACTTTGAATTGCAGGCAATGGCCATGGAGCGCGCCACAGCGCTGTTGCTGGAGATTTGTGGCGGTCAGGCCGGACCGGTCACAGAAGCACTGGGCGAACTGCCTGACAGGCGCGAGGTTTCGCTGAAGGCGGCAAACGTATCGCGTCTGCTGGGCATGACCATGACGGACGAGCAGATTGTCAGCATCCTTGGCGGACTGGGCATATCTATGCTGACGCAGAACGGCGATACGATGCGCTTTGCTGTGCCGTCGTTCCGGTTTGATATCAGCATTGAGGCCGATCTCATCGAGGAGCTGGCGCGTGTGCATGGCTATGACAATTTGCCGGTTACACGTCCGGCCGTGCGCATGCAGTTACCCGAACAGCCCGAATCGGCTGTGGGGATGTCGCGACTGCGCGAACGTCTGGTGACCCTGGGTTACCAGCAGGTTATCAGTTACAGCTTTGTTGAACCGGGCCTTATGACTGCCATACAGGCGAGTCCGCCGCCGGTACCGTTGCTGAATCCGATATCTGCTGATATGTCAGTTATGCGGACCAGCTTGTGGCCGGGCCTGATCAGCACACTCAGGTACAATGTCAATCGTCAGCAGTCCCGCGTACGCCTGTTTGAGACCGGTCAGGTATTTCTGCGCCGTGAGGGCGACCACGAGCAGACAATCCGCCAGCCAGAGATGCTTGCTGGTCTGATCTACGGCAGCCGGTATCCCACCGACTGGTCGCAGGGCAGGGAGCCGGCAGATTTCTTTGACCTGAAGGGGGATATTGAAACCCTGCTGGGACTGACCGGCCGCGCGGAGACCTTCACTTTTGAGTGCACCCGGCACCAGGCAATGCATGATGGGCAATGTGCCAGAATAGTTGTCAACGGCCGTCATGTGGGCCTGATGGGGGCACTGGATCCACGACTGCAGCGAGAGTTGGACATCAGCCAACGTGTGCTGCTTTTTGAGATTGAACTGGATGCATTGCTGGCTGCAAAAGTGCCAACTTTCAAGCCCTTATCGCGCTTTCCTGAGGTTGGTCGTGATCTTGCCGTTGTGCTTGATCAGGAAGTCTCTGCACAGGCGCTGCGCGAGTTGTTGCAGGCGGAAGCCGGCGAATTCCTCGTTGGATTACGAATATTTGATGTATTTCAAGGTGATGCGCTGGGTAAAAACAAAAAAAGTGTGGCCTTGGGCTTGACCTGGCAGCATCCTTCGCGCACTCTAGGCGACGACGATATCAATGTGATAATTGAGCGTTGTGTCAAAGGCCTGGAAGATAAATTTAATGCAAAGTTAAGGAAATGAGCATGGAGAAGGGCGCACTGACAAAAGCCGAGATGGCGGAACGCCTGTTTGATGAGCTGGGTGTCAACAAACGCGAAGCCAAGGAGCTGGTCGAGCAGTTTTTTGAAGAGATACGTCTGGCTCTGGAAAGCAGCGAACAGGTCAAGTTGTCAGGCTTCGGTAATTTTGATCTGCGTGACAAGAAACAGCGACCAGGCCGCAACCCCAAGACTGGTGAAGAAATTCCGATCAAGGCACGACGTGTTGTGACATTCCGGCCAGGCCAGAAGCTGAAGGCACGGGTAGAAAAGTATGCTGGAACCCAATAGCACCAAGGAACTGCCACCTATTCCGGCGAAACGCTACTTCACTATCGGTGAGGTGGGGGAGCTTTGCACGGTAAAACCACACGTGCTGCGTTACTGGGAGCAGGAGTTCCCGCAACTCAAGCCGGTCAAGCGGCGCGGCAACAGACGTTATTATCAGCGTGAAGACGTACTGCTTATCCGTCAGATCAAATCACTTCTTTACGAGCAGGGTTTCACTATCGGCGGGGCCCGACAGCGCATGAACGGTCACCAGGAAGCACCAACCGGCCCGGCAGTTGAATCCGGTGAGCTCAGACAAATGATCAGGGAACTGGAAGAAGCACTGGCTTTGCTCTGACCGCTGCAACCACACCGTCAATCCCCATTTGCACCTTTATGGTGCCATATCGAACACTCGTCCGGTAAAAAGTGGCATTATTGGCCATTCCCGTCTTTACATCATTCCCCGCGGTGATATAGTCCATAATCGATTCGAGGGTGCCCCGGCACGTTTGTATCGAAAAAAGGCAAAAGATATTGCCACACAGTGCCATGCACACCATCAGCATGGCAGACCGAAAATCATAATAAACATCTAGAGGTCTATGGATGAAACCACAATCTGTTTTTACCTACAGAGTCAGCCTGCTGTCCGCAGCCATTGCTGCGAGTCTGCTCATACCCACAGGCGCTGTCATGGCGCAGCAAGAACCTGAAGTCGAAGAAGTCGTTGTAACCGGCTCCTTTATCCGCCGAACCGAAGGTTTCCAGGCGGCTTCGCCAATCCTTCAGTTTGATGCCGAAGATATCGCCACCGAAGGCACACCGAACATGGGTGATGTCATCAACAGCCTGAGCTTCAACCAGGGCTCCTCCATCACCCAGAACTCCCTGACGGGCGCATCAAGCACCGCGACATCAATCAACCTGCGAGGACTGGGAGCAGGTGCCACATTGAACCTGGTCGATGGCATGCGGGTTATCGGTACCAACGTCAATACCTTCCTGCCGCAAATCGCCATCGGCCGGATGGACATTGTGACAGATGGCGCTGCCGCACTCTACGGTTCCCAGGCGGTTGCCGGCGTGGTCAACTTTGTACCGCGCAAGTCCTATGATGGCGTGCGTGTTGAAGTATATCGCCAGGGCGATGATCGTGGTGACTACACCGATGATCAGGTCAGCCTGCTTGCCGGTACCGAATGGAACGGTTTTGACATCGTTGTTGCCGGTGAATACCGCACCAATGGCCGTTTGCGCATGATCGATCGACCGGATCAGATGAATGCCGGTCTGACCTCGTCAAGCACGCCCAACCCGGGTCGCTACCGCGTACCTGTCCGCGATGCAAACGGCGAGCTCACCGGTGCCACGCGCGTGCTATCTGACCCCAACTGTGGCGGCGTGCGTCAGGATCCTACTCAGGTTGGTAACAACCCCAATGGTTTCACCTTTGGTGGTCAGTGCTGGTATGACTTTGGTGAGTTCTGGGACTACCGGGCGGCACAGGATTCCGCTCAGGCCTTCACACACCTCACCTACGATGTCAGCTCAGACCTGACCCTGTCCGGCCAGTGGAGCTACTACAAGCGCTGGACTGCCAACCGCGGTTCACCCTCCAACCCGGGTGGCCGTACCGGCGAGTTGCCCATAATCCGTGGCGAGCTGCCCGGTAACCCGTTCCGCGCGGTTGATGGCAGCGGCAACCCATTGTTCGCGCTTGATTCCAATGGCGATGGCGTGCCAGATCGCAATCAGAGTGGCCAGGTGGTTCTGGATCCCAATGGCATCCCGTTCAACGAAGACGTGGCATTTTCAGCATGGCGTCCCTGGGGTAAGCACGGCACATTGCCATCACAACTCGGACCAGACGGAGCAACCATCGGTGCCGGCCTGCTATTCGGCTTCCGTACCGCACTCACCGCGGAGTTCACCGTACCTTATGTTGAAGGTTGGGACGGACGTGCCACGTACATGTACGCGCGCTCCACTGACAACAGCCGGGCCAACAACTTTAGCCTGGGCATGCTGACACAGGGCCTGAACTGTGACGTGGTCAATGACCGTGACGCCTGTTTCAACCCGTTTGTGTCGCCGGATGGCAACAATCTGAACACCCAGGCGGTGGCAGACTCCACTTACGTGCAGAATCGCGTCGACGACGTTGATACCCTGCAGACCTTTGATCTCGTATTCAATGGCACCATCGCACCCGGTGGTTTTGAACTGCCAGGCGGCCAGATTGGCGCGGCGATTGGCTATCAGCGACGTGAAGACCGTTTCGATAACACGCCCAGTCTGCACAGCCTGACGGGTGATGTGTTCATTGGCACGCAGTTGTTCCCGTTCAGCGATGGCCGCTCAGCGGATGCGTTCTTTGGCGAACTGGCATTGCCGGTACTGGATAACCTGGAGCTTCAGGTTGCCCTGCGTAACGAAGAGTACAGCACAGGTCAGAGTTCAACCGACCCCAAATTCGGCCTGATCTATCTGCCCACCGACTGGTTGTCTGTTCGTGCCACCAAGGGTACGTCGTTCATCGCGCCGTCCCTTAACCAGTTGAACGCGCCGCAGTCCTGTGGCCTGACCAACGTGGCGGACCCCTTCACCACGTTTGCTGCCTTCACCGCCAACTGCTCGCAGGGTAACCCTGACCTGGTACCGGAATCAGCAGATACCATGGGCGTGGGTATTACACTGAACCTGCTGGAAGGCATGACTCTGGATATCGACTACAGCGAAACCGACTTCACTGATCGGATTATTTCGTCGACAACTGCCGATATTCTCGCGTCTGACTTCTTCAACTTCCGTCAGGCTACCGGTTACTCAGGATCCGGCACACCGCCAGTAGATATGGTCCGGGCCTGGGTTGCCAGTCCGCAATCGGACAAACGAATCCAGCGTGACCCAAACAACGTGGCACAGATTGACCGTATTATCAGCAGCGACACCAATGCATCGAGCATGCTGGTGGAAGCGATTGATATCAAGTTCGATTATCTGTTCCCTGTTGCTGACCTGGGCATGTTCAATGTAGGCGTTGATGCTACATTCGTGGATACCTACCAGTATCAGCTGTCGCCAGACCGGGACGTTGTGGAAGCCGTGGGCAATCAGAACGCGCTCACAGGCGCAGTACCGCCGATGCCGGAATGGAAGGCCAATGTGCGTCTGGGCTGGTCGCGTGATCAGCACAGCGTCAATGTCATCGTGCGTTACCTGGACGAAATGACGTTCGACGCAAGCAAGTTCGAGTTCCAGCGCTTCCTGCCGTTCAGCAACTATCGTGACGTGGATGTGCTGCGTGCGTCGACCATCACCGATGCCAGCTACAACTACCGTGGCCTGGCTGCCTTTGGCGGTGAGTTCTCGTTTACCGTCGGTGCTCGCAACCTGTTTGACCGGTTGCCGCAGAAGGTTCCGTTGCTGGGCGGTATGGAGTCATTCCTGTATGACCCGACCGGCCGCATGGTCTATGGCCGTGTGACGTTCGAGATGTAAATGCTGCCAGTGCCGGCAGCGATGCCGGTATCTGTATGTAGATGACAATAAAGAAGGCGGCCGGGTTTCCCCCGGACCGCCTTTTTTATCATCTGTCGGGCTTGCAAGCCGGCACAGGGCAAGTATAATGCCAGCTCGATTTTTCGGGGCGTAGCGCAGTCTGGTAGCGCACTACACTGGGGGTGTAGGGGTCGCAGGTTCAAATCCTGCCGTTCCGACCAATTACGGGTTATACGGGTGTTCTGGCCCGGCCCATCTGAAGAGAGCACGCCTTTGGCCTGCTCTCTTTTTTTATTTCCGCCAGTTCTCGCCAGGGCCGCCTTTATACCCTTGTGTTTCAGACGCTTGGCTGCTGGTGTTGAGCAACGATCCATCGTAAACTCTGGACATGAATCCGACATCCGAAAGCCCTTAATGTGAAAGAAAAACCTGACCACAGTGCCGCGCCTGCGCCCGAAACGTCATCCGATCCCGCTGGGTCGGCTGCAGTGCAGGCTGTGGTATCCGGACTGGATCCCGTTGAGGCCCTTCAGGTTGAGAAGTTATACCGCGCCGGCGAAGTCATCATGTTGCAGGATGAACCTGGTGATTGTGCCTACTTTGTGCAAAGCGGGCGTGTCGAAATTGTTCGCCAGCGACCTGATGGCAGCGAGATTGAGGTCGGTCGCCGGGGCCCGGGAACACTGATCGGGGAAATGGCCATCGTCGATGACGGACCTCGCAGCGCAACCGTTCGCGCTCTGGAGGATTGCCGGCTGCTGGAAATATCCAAGGCCGACTTCAGTCGCGCCGTCAAAAACGCCAATCCAATTGTGGGACTGGTGACAAAACTGATTCTGATGCGTTACCGGGATATTCTGCAGCGCTCGGAAAATGTCCGGGAATTCGCTGGCGTGACCACCATGCTGGAGCAACAGGAACGTTACCACGCCGAAGAAAGCAGGGTGCTTGATGCGGTCAGAATGGCGAATGAGTTCAAGGGTGCGGTCGCCCGACAAGAGTTGTTCCTGGAGTATCAGCCTTTTATCCAGATCGACACAGGCCGCGTAATCGGTTTTGAAGCGCTCATGCGCTGGCATCATCCGGTCAGCGGCCGCATGCGCCCCGACCTGTTTATTCCCATGGCCGAAGATACCGGACTGATTGTTGAAGCAACCCGCTGGGCATTCCGCGAGTCCTGTAAAACACTGAAGCGACTGATTACGCACACTGGCGATTCCGCACTGTTTATCAGTGTCAATTTTTCGGCCCAGGATTTTGATGATCCGGGGTTTCCCGATGAGATGCTGTTCATTTTGCACGAAACCGGCATTCACCCGTCTCAGATACACCTCGAAATCACCGAGCGTCTGCTGTTGCGACAGTCAGAACAGGTTAAACAAATTCTGCTGCAATGCCGGCAATATGATATGCAGATAGCCATTGACGATTTTGGTACGGGTTATTCGTCATTGAGTTATTTGCATCAGTACCCGGTAACAACCCTGAAAATCGACCAGAGCTTTGTGCGCAACATGACCAGCGACGAGGGCGCATTGGGCCTGGTCAAGTCAATTCTGTCGTTAAGCGAAAACATGGGCCTGTCCATCATCGCTGAAGGGGTTGAGACACAGCAGCAGGTGGATATGTTGAAATCATTGAAGTGCCAGGTTGCACAAGGGTTTTTCTTTGCCCGGCCAATGTCTGAACAGGATGCCGCCAGGCTGTTGACAATGCAACGGACTCATCATGACCGAGCTTAGCATTCGCTTGCTGAGCACTGTGCCGGGCCTGCCGCCCGTGCTGCAAACGGTACATTTGCTGGGGCTGGCGATGCTGATGGCCTCCGCTGTGATGATGGATTTGCGACTGCTCAGTCTGGCGGGGCGTGGTCAGCAGGTGCAGGAGATGTTGCAGCGCCTGTTCCCCTGGCTGTTCTGGGCGCTGCCAATCATGCTGCTCAGTGGGCTGCCGTTTTTGCTGGCCCGCCCTCAGCGCTACTTTAATAATCCGGTATTTGCCTACAAAGCCGGTTTTTTGTGTCTGGCGCTGTTGGCCACGCTTTTGTTGTGGATTGCTTTCCGCCGGGGCGCGACGCAACAACCAGCCTGGCCAATAAAAAGCCTGGCCCTGGTCTCGCTCGCGGCGTGGTTAATGACAGCCATGTCTGGCCGCTGGATTGCCTACGCTGACTACCTGTTCTGGCCAGGATAAGTTTATGCTGCAACACGAATTCTGGTTGAACCTTGAATACACCTGGCTGGCGGAACAGATTGGCGCCACCTGGCTTTTCCCGCTGTTCAACTCCCTGCATGTGCTGAGCATTACCCTGATGCTGGGAGCGTTGCTCATGCTGGATCTTCGCCTTGCTGGCTTCGCCGCCAGAGTTTACCCCTACCGAACGCTGAGCCGTGATTTTCTGCCCTGGATCTGGCTGGCTTTTTTGGTGGCGGTGCTGACAGGTGCGGGATTGTTCATTACCCGCGCCAGTGCCCACGTGCTCAACCCGGCATTTCAGTGGAAAATGCTGTTGATGGTGCTGGCAGGGCTGAACATGCTGATTTTCCACTATCGCCATCACCGACTCGCTAACGGCTGGGATCAGCAACACTCCGTGCGCTGGTCACTGCGCATCACGGGTATGACTTCCTTGCTGTTGTGGGCCGGTGTTATGCTGGGCGGACGCTGGATGGGACACATTATTTGACAACGGAGAGGGATATGGGCGAAGCATATATCGTGGCTGCTGTGCGCACTGCATGCGGACGTCGAAATGGCAGGCTCAGCGGCATTCATCCGATCGACCTGGGCGCCGCGGTCGTGGACGAGTTGCTGGACCGTACTGCCTTGCCAACCGACGCCGTGGACGATGTTATTTTTGGTTGTGTCAGTCAGGTCGGCGCCCAGGCTGGCAACCTGGCCCGCAATGTCGCGCTGGCTTCACGCCTGGATGTATCGGTGCCCGGCGTCACCGTGGACCGTCAATGCGGCTCCTCTCTGCAAGCCATTCACTTTGGCGCCCAGGCTGTCATGTCCGGCACCCAGGACCTGGTTATTTGCGGGGGCGTGGAAAGTATGAGCCTGGTGCCGATCGGGTCCAATATCAATGACACTCTGGACAAGGGGCGGGGCGTCCCGCGCGGGGAACGCATCGACGAATTGTACCCCGGCATTGAATTCAGTCAGTTCAACGGCGCCGAGCTGCTGGCCCAGAAATATCATATCAGTCGCAAAGAGCTGGACAAATTCGGGGTCCTCAGCCACCAGCGGGCAGCTGCAGCAACGCGTGACGGGCATTTCCGCCGCGAAGTTGTTCCGGTAGAAGTTACACTGCCAGACGGCAGTATCGACACACATGTCCTGGATGAGGGCATCCGTTATGATGCCAGCCTCGAGTCGATGCAGGGACTGAAGACCCTGTTCGAAGATGGCGTGATCACGGCCGGGACCGCCAGTCAGATCGCCGACGGGTCAGCAGCGTTGCTGATTGCCAGTCGTCGGGCGGTGGAAAAATACAATCTGCCGGTGAGGGCACGCATCCACACCCTGGTCGTTGTGGGTTCCGATCCCGAGATTATGCTGGAGGGGCCCATCCCGGCCACCGAGAAGTTACTCGACAGAGCTGATCTGACGATTGACGATATTGATCTATATGAGGTTAACGAGGCCTTTGGCTCAGTACCCCTGGCGTGGGCCAAGGCCCTGGGCGCCGATTTGCGCCGACTCAATGTCAATGGCGGAGCGCAGGCACTGGGCCATCCGTTGGGCGCCACCGGTGCCAAACTGATGACGACCTTGCTGCATGAACTGGAACGTCGCGAGGCCCGTTACGGCCTGGTGGCGATTTGTGAAGGTGGCGGTACTGCCAATGCCACGCTTATTGAGCGGATAGATGGCGTTGACTGGTAAGCCCTGCGGATTGGAGCAGCTGCGCTTCAGCAATCGTTTTACGCGTGCGTTGCCAGCCGACCCGATCACTGACAATTACTGCCGGCAGGTCAGTGGCGCCCTGTATTCACGGGTGTCGCCAACACCGGTCAAGGCACCCCATGTGCTCGCCATCACGGACGAGGTTGCACAACTGATCGGTCTGCACGCCGGTGAGTGTGATGAAGCCCGGCTGGCCGAGGTCCTGTCCGGTAACCAGCAACTGGCAGATATGGACCCCCACGCCAGCGTCTATGGCGGCCATCAGTTCGGACACTGGGCGGGCCAGCTGGGTGATGGCCGGGCCATTAATCTGGGTGAGGTGCTGGGACTCGATGACACTGCCTGGACTCTGCAGCTAAAGGGCGCCGGGGTCACGCCGTATTCCCGCCACGCAGACGGCAGGGCCGTGCTCAGGTCATCAGTCCGTGAATTTCTTTGCAGCGAAGCCATGCATCATCTGGGCGTGCCAACGACGCGTGCCCTGAGTCTGGTGCTGACCGGTGAAACTGTGGTCCGCGACATGTTTTACGATGGCAACCCCCGGGCGGAGGCCGGCGCGGTGGTGTGCCGGGTGGCGCCATCGTTTGTCCGTTTTGGCCATTTTGAATTGCCCGCCGCGCGCGGCGATCTGGCACTGCTTGAAAAACTGCTGGAGTTTGTGATCAGCACCGACCGGCCTGATCTGGCCACAAGAGTCACCGACAGCAGTCCCGGCGAGCGCCGCTCAGCCTATCTGGACTGGTTTGCGGGTGTTTGCCAGGCTACCCAGCATATGGTCCTGCAGTGGATGCGCGTCGGCTTTGTGCATGGCGTCATGAACACCGACAATATGTCCGTGCTGGGGTTGACCATCGACTATGGCCCTTACGGCTGGATAGACGATTACAATCCGGACTGGACGCCCAATACCACCGATGCGGAACAACGTCGTTATCGTTTCGGGCAACAGGCTGCCGTGGCGCGCTGGAATCTCTATCAACTGGCAAACGCGCTGTACCCCGTTGTGCAGGATGCCGATGCCCTGCAGGAAATTCTTAATGGCCTGCCGGCCGCCTATAAGGACGCCCGACAAATAATGCTGGCAACCAAACTGGGGCTTCCGGACGATGCCGCGGCAGACCCGGCGTTCAGCGAACTGGCGGATAAACTGGAGCGCCTGCTGTGTTGCCAGCCAATAGATATGACTCTCTTTTACCGGCGTCTGATTGACTTTGCCTGTCAGGTCGATTCCGCATCCACCGGCGATGCCATGTCGAACGGATCTCTGACTGATGCCATCACGGCGTCGATTTATCCCGGTGCAGGCAATGCCGAGAGTGGAATTGCCGCAGATAACCTACCGCTTTTCCAGCATTGGGAAACATCCTATCGACAGTTTTTGCAGACTTATCCGTTAACTCCCGAGAGCAGGCGCGCAAAAATGGCTGCCGTCAATCCGGCCTTTGTATTACGCAATTATCTGGTGCAGCAGGCGATTGACGGATTAGAGCAGGGCGACAGAAGCGAGTTCGATGCGTTGTCCCGGTTACTGAAACGACCGTATGAAGACCTCGCCAAAGCCGATGAACGCTTTGCCGCACGTCGTCCGGAATGGGCGACCAACCGGGCAGGATGCTCCATGCTGTCCTGCAGTTCATAAGTGCGCAGATCTGCATCGGGTTGCCTGTCGTATTTACTACGTTGTTCGCCGCATATGCGGGCTTTGGTAACACTTTGTCACTGTTGAAGCTTGCCAGGAATCGGGCTTTCGCGGATGCTACGCGATAGCCGAATTTACCTTCAACCCCGCTATTCAGTGCGGCCATACAGGCCCGGGAGCTGGAACTTGCGATTTATCCTGCGACATCCCTTGTTGATCCTGTTTATCGTCGCGGCGATAGCATTGACCTACGGCGTTTATTCACGCCTTACCCAAGAGCCCGCCGGCGGCGCCGGCATGATGCGCGGGGGTGGTATGGGGCCAGTGTCAGTCACCGTGACCGAAGTGATCCGGCAACAACTGGCCGACGAAGTTGAATCCGTCGGCACCGCGCAGGCCAATGAGTCTGTCAATCTGACCGCAAAAGTTTCGGACACTGTGACTGCCGTGCATTTTGAGGATGGTGACCTGGTAGAGCAGGGCGACATTCTGGTGGAGTTGACCAACAGTGCCGAAGCAGCACGACTGTCAGAAGTGCAGTCTGAAGTCGATGATGCCCGACGCCAGTACGAACGCTTGCAGAGCCTGATCGAGACCAATCTTATTTCCCAGACTGACCTGGAAGTGGCGCGCACCCGATATGACACTGCCAGGGCCAGACTTGAAGGCGTCATCGCAAACATGGATGACCGGCTGATTCGCGCGCCGTTCTCCGGCATGCTTGGATTCCGGAATATAAGCGAAGGCACACTGGTCACTCCCAACACCGTCATCACCACCCTGGATGACATCTCCACCATCAAACTTGACTTCAATATTGCTGAAGTATTTTTTGCCCAATTGCAGCCGGGGCTCACGGTAACGGCCAATAGCATTGTCTATCGTGGTCGCGCTTTTGAAGGCGTGGTTCAGAATATCGGCTCGCGCATTGATGAGGTTACACGCTCAGTTCAGGTGCGGGCCGTGATCGACAACAGCGACCGGGTACTGCGTCCGGGCATGTTATTGACCGTTGGCCTGACACTGAATGAGCGCGACACCGTGGTGGTGCCGGAGGCGGCACTGGTGCCGAGCCAGGGCAGGCAATATGTATTCGTGGTAGATGAAGAGAGTATCGCGCGCCGTGTCGAAGTTGAAGTAGGCCGCCGACGTCCCGGGTTGGCCGAGATAGTGTCCGGCCTGGTGCCGGGCCAACGCGTAGTCACAGAGGGCATCGCACAGGTCCGACCGGGTCAACCGGTTCGCATCATGAACAGTGGTGAATCCAGCACCAGTGCCGCCGGCAATACCGCAGCGAGACAAGGTCAGTCCTGAGCCGGTGACGGCGATGCTGCGGAACATTCCGCAGCGCTTTCCAGAGGATAACGCACAATGATATTGTCAGACGTTTCAGTCAAGCGTCCGGTGTTTGCCGCGGTCATCAGCCTGTTGCTGGTCGCTTTTGGCATTCTGTCCTTTATGGAGCTGCCGGTACGGGAATATCCGGATACCAGCCCGCCAGTCGTTTCGGTCAGTACCAGTTATCCCGGTGCCTCAGCAGAAATTGTCGAGGCGCAGATTACCCAGCTCATTGAGGACCAGATCAACGGCGTTGAAGGTGTGCAGACCATCAGCTCGTCAAGCAGCGATGGCAGTTCGCGGGTTTCGGTGGAGTTTGCGGTCGGACGCGATATCGATCAGGCAGCCAATGATATTCGCGACAAGGTGTCGCGTGTCACACGGCGCTTGCCGGAGGGCGTCGATCCGCCAGAGATCGCCAAGGCGGATTCCGATGCACGCCCCATGGCGTTCTACAATCTGCAAAGCACGCAGATGAGCTTTCTGGAACTTAACGATTACGCAGAACGTTATATCGTTGACCAATTCGCTGTGGTTGACGGAGTGGCGAGTGTGTCTGTGAGAGGCACCGGTGGTTATGCCATGCGTGTCTGGCTTGACCGCGTGGCCCTGGCCGCCAGGGGACTGGCCGTCACCGATGTTGAATCAGCATTGCGCCGGCAGAACATTGAATTACCGGCGGGGCGTGTCGATTCACTGGATCGGGAGTTCAGTGTCCGGGTGGATCGCATCTATCAGACCCCTGAGGATTTCCGTGGACTGGTTATCAGCCGTGGTGAAGACGGACATCTGGTGACCCTGGGCGAGGTTGCACGCGTAGAGCTGGGTGCGGCCAGTAACAGGGCGGTATTCCGCGGCAACGGCGTCGATGCTGTGGGGCTCGGTATCGTACGCCAGTCAACTGCCAACAGCCTGCAGATTCTGCGCGATACCATTGCTGTCGCCGAACGCATCAATGCAACCTTGCCGGATCACATGGTGCTGGAGCTGTCCAACAGCGACGCCGAGTTTATTGAGTACGCCATCGACTCGGTGTACAGCACCATCATTATGACCGTCATTCTGGTCAGCCTGGTCATCTACATGTTTCTGGGCTCCTTCCGCAGCATGCTGATCCCCGCCGTGACTATCCCGGTATGTCTGCTGTCGGCGTTCATGGTGATGCTGCTGTTTGGTCTGACCATCAACCTGATCACATTACTGGCACTGGTACTGTGTGTTGGGCTTATCGTAGATGATTCGATCGTCGTGCTGGAGAATATCCAGCGGCGGGTAGAGGCGGGCGAACCGCCCTTGCTGGCGGCGTATAACGGCGCACGGCAGGTGGGTTTCGCAGTGGTCGCCACCACGCTGGTACTGTTGGCGGTGTTCGTGCCGGTTGTCTTCATGGAAGGCAATATGGGCATCCTGTTTTACGAGCTGGCCATCACCATCGGCGGCGCCGTCATTATTTCGACAATTCTGGCCCTGTCACTGACACCCATGATGAGTTCCAAACTGCTCAACAGTCATTCGCACGAAAGCTTCCTGACGCGAATTGTTGACCGGGTGTTCCGCTGGTTGCAGCGGGGATATCACGCGGCCCTGGAAGTTGCGTTGCAGGCAAGATACCTGATCCTGGCAAGCCTGGTGCTGGTTGGTGTGGGTGTCTATTTCCTGTGGCAGCAGGTGCCTTCTGAATTCGCCCCGCAGGAAGATCAGGGTGTGTTCATGGCCCGCATCAGCGGGCCGGAAGGCGCCAGCATGAGCTACATGCAGGAACAGACCAATACCATGCAGGAAAGTGTGACACCGTTTCTTGAAAATGGAGAAATCCGTAGCATAGTAACCATTCTGCCGGGGTTTGGTGGCGGCAGTGGAGTCAGCGGCGGGATGGCCATTGTCGCGTTGGCTGATTGGGAAGTGCGCGAGAAACCCACCCAACAGGTGATGAACGAACTTGCCGCAGACTGGCAAAACCTGCCTGGTCTTGAAGTCAATATGTTCATGCGCTCCGGCCTGGTCCGTGGCGGCGGCGGCATGCCGGTACAGTTTGTGATCGGTGGTCGCACCTATGAAGAACTGGCGCAATGGCGCGACATATTGATCGAGCGGGGCGAGGCCAGCGGACTGTTTACCCGTATGAACTCGGATTTCCTGGAAACCCGGCCAAGCCTGACGATCACCGTCGACAAGACCCGGGCCGCGGATCTGGGCGTATCCATTCAGTCCATCGGGCGCACTTTGCAGGCAATGATGAGTGAAAGCAGGGTCACAACATTCGCCGACCGCGGTGAGGAATATGACGTCATCCTGCAGGCTGAGGAGAGTCAGCGCGCCTCTCCTGATGACCTGACCAACATCTATGTCAGGTCGGAAAGCAGTGGCCAGTTGATCCCGCTATCAAACCTGATTGTGGTTGAGAACACCTCGTCACCGAACTCTCTGAACCGTTACATGCGCATGCGTGCAATAACGGTCAGCGCCGGTCTGCAACCAGGCGTGACGCTGGAGCAGGGACTGGATTTCCTGGAGCAGACAGTACTGACTGAACTGCCGGAACACGCCCAGATCAATTACAAAGGGGAGTCGCTGGAGCTCAAGGAAGCCAGTGGCGGCCTGGCATTCATTTTTGGCATGTCGCTGCTGGTGGTGTTTCTGGTACTGGCTGCCCAGTTTGAGAGCTTTGTTCATCCTCTGGTCATCATGACCACTGTACCGCTGGCGATTTTCGGCGCGCTGATCGGGTTATTGCTTACCGGCGGTACCCTGAATATCTATACCAACATTGGCCTGATCATCCTGGTGGGTATCGCCAGCAAGAACGGAATCCTGATTGTTGAATTCGCCAATCAGTTGCGTGATGAAGGCAAACCCTTTCGCGAAGCCCTGGTCGAAGCCTGCGATATGCGCCTGCGACCGGTACTGATGACGGCACTGTCGACCATCATGGGCTCATTGCCCCTGATACTTGCCACCGGTGCCGGCTCGGAAAGCCGGGTTTTGCTGGGCACCGTCATTTTCTCCGGCGTGCTTATGACCACGCTGATGACTCTGTTTGTCGTCCCGGTGGTTTATGACCTGCTGGCCAGAAATACCGGTTCACCGCAAACAGTGACTCGCTTGCTTAACAAGCTGCAAAGCAAATACACTGACGGGACAAAACCTGCCGGCACCGGCGCAGGCGGCACTGGCGGCGAAGGCCAGGTTGTCAACCAGCGCCGGCAAGACATCTGATCGCCTGATACCCGTCTGCCGGTTAACGGCAGTCGGCTATCGGATCGACACGGGAGAAACAGTGTATGGAAGTGACAACCATCGTGATGCTGGTCATCGTTGCCGTGCTGGTGTTTTACGGCATCGGCATTTTCAATCAACTGGTCAGTTTGCGTAATCGCTACCAGAATGCTTTTGCCCAGATCGAAGTTCAGTTAAAACGGCGTTACGACCTGATCCCGAATCTGGTAGAAACCGCCAAAGCCTATATGTCACACGAGCGCGAAACCCTGGAGTCGGTCATATCAGCGCGCAATGCAGCGGCGCAGGGTCTGAGTGACGCGGCGGCAAAACCCGGCGATGCGGCAGCGATGCAGGCATTGGCGGCCCGTGAAGGGGCGCTGGGAGGTGCCCTGGGCCGACTTAATGTGGTGATGGAAGCCTACCCAGATCTGAAAGCCAGTCAGAATATGATGCAGTTGACCGAAGAACTTACCAGCACTGAAAACAAGGTAGCCTTTGCCCGACAGGCGTTCAATGACCAGGTCATGGCATACAACACATACAAGCAGAGCTTCCCGCCGGTCGTGTTCGCCGGTGTATTTGGCCACGGTGCCGATGCGTCGCTACTGGAGTTTGCGGATAGCGAACAGATACAGGAAGCTCCCAAAGTCAATTTCTGAACGTTACCGGAGAAACCATGGATTTTTTCCGGGCGCAGGATATTGCCCGTCGTAAAACCGGACGGTTGGTACTGCTTTTTGTGCTGGCGGTCATCAGCCTGATCATCATAACCAATGTACTGGTGCTGCTTACTCTGGGTCTGGCGTCGGCTGACGGCAGCGGCGCACCCATGCTCACCGAGATTAATCCAGGTGTGTTTGTTGCCATCAGTGTAGCGGTCGTTGCTGTCGTTGGCTTTGGCAGTCTCTATAAAATGGCGAGTCTGCGCGGCGGCGGGGCGCGTGTAGCTGAATCGCTGGGAGGGCGGCTGCTGGTGTCGGGCAGCGGCGACATTCATGAACAGCGCGTCCTGAATGTCGTTGAAGAAATGGCTATTGCGTCATCCACACCCGTACCTCCCGTCTATCTGCTCGATGAAGATGCCATCAACGCTTTTGCAGCCGGTTTCTCGCCATCCGACGCAGTGATTGGCGTCACTCGTGGCACCATTGTCAAATTGTCCCGTGAAGAGCTGCAGGGCGTCATTGCCCACGAATTCAGTCATATCCTGCATGGCGACATGCGTCTGAATATTCGCCTGATCGGGTTGTTGCACGGCATCCTGATACTCGGTCTGATGGGTTACTATCTGATGCGGACTGCCGGAATCAGCAGGCGCGGCAAAAACGGCAACGGTATCGTTTTTCTGGGCCTCGGTCTTATCATTATTGGCGCCGCCGGCACCTTTTTTGGCAATCTGATCAAATCGGCTGTCAGCCGTCAACGTGAATTCCTGGCAGATGCCTCGGCAGTGCAGTTTACCCGCAGCGCCGATGGAATAGCCGGCGCCCTTAAACGCATAGGCGGAGACACTGCCGGATCGCAGCTGAATAACCCCGGGGCACGCGAGATCAGTCATGCGCTGTTCAGTCAGGGTGTGCATACATCCTTTGCTGCGCTGTTTGCCACACATCCACCGCTGGAGCAAAGAATCAGGCGGTTGCAGCCACAGTGGGATGGCGAATATGCAGAGTCGCCGGCGCCGGCGGTTGCCGCCAGGGAGTCTGGCAGTGCACCGCCACCAGACACCCGTCAACGCAGCGATGTCGCACTGGGCGTAGCCGCGATCGCGGCGATGCAACGCGCCGGGGCACCCGATTCCGCAGATCTGCAGGAAGCCAGTCGCATTCGTCAACAGCTCGCCCCGGTTTTCCTGCAAGCGGCCCATGAACCCCATGGTGCAAGAGCCCTGATGTATTTTCTGCTGATTAATGCCGGGCCCGACGGTGCCGTTGCCGGCCGAGCCGCTGCACAATACGAATATCTCGCCCATCACGCAGATGCGGGCGTCTACCAGGAACTGATAATACTCAACGAAAACTGCCACCTGCTGGCAGCGACTGACCGGCTGGCGCTGATCAATATCGCCCTGTCAGCATTGCACCAGCTAAGCCTGGCGCAATACCACATGTTTGAAAAGAACATGCTGGCAGTAGTGCAATTGTCACCGGAAAATTCGCTGATGGCCTGGGTGTACCACTTTCTGATACTCAAGCATCTGCGTCCGGTTTTTGGCGGAAGCGTCAGCAGGACCGGCAAACGACGCCTGGAAGGTTGTGCAGCGGCTTGTCAGATAAGTCTGTCCGCCCTCGCGCATCTTGGCCAGCAAGGAGAAGCAGCGGCGATTGCCTTCTCCGCTGCCGGAAACCAGCTACAGGAACGTTTGCCCGAACTGGCTGAAGCGCAGCTAATGGCAGTGAGCGATCTGGATCGTCACATTCTGCAGGACTCCCTCGCCGAGCTGCAGCAATTGGATTTGCGTGATAAACAGGCATTTTTGCTGGCGGCCACCGCCTGCATCCAGTCTGACGGCAAACTCACCGCTGCCGAACAGGCACTGTTTCAGACCTGGGCCGAAATACTCGACTGTCCGACGCCTGCGCTGTTCTGAGAGGGTTGCAGAGGCGTAAGGTTTATCCGGCCATCACCGGCAGAATAACCAATGCCTCGGTCAGCCCGCTGGCTCGTTTAATGGAATCAACAAGCTCCGCGTTTTCCGGCAGAGGTTGTGCGTCCGGCACAGTGATATGCTGCAGTCGTTTCTTGGCCTCTGCGCGATAATACATACGAGCCACTACCTCCTGACCGGTGTAGCAGCCTTTCCTGAAGTCTATGACGCCGTTGATGTCATAGTTCAGAACCTGCGGCGTATACAGCTCCTGCTGACCAGGGCGAATATGCGCGATGCCGGCGACGATATCTGCCAGACGCCAGTCCTGCTCGGTCCCGGTCTCACACCGCGACGACAGTGCAGCTGCCAGCTCGCCGTGCGCGCCACTCAGTATGCAATAAAACCGCGCGGGGGACTCCTGCACACGCACAATGACCGCGCCATGGGCCGTTGTGCACGCATCCATGGCTCCCGGCGGCTGCACGCCACTGGCACTGAGCGCCTGTACACATGCTTTGCCAGCGATACCGAGCGCGACATACTGCTCACTGACAACCTGTAGTTCGGTCTTGAAAAAGACTTTGTACTTGTTAAGGGTGTTCAACACCACATCCGCCATCCCGGCACTGCAGATCAGCAGGATACGGTCTTCGTGCCTCAGCACACGCAGATCAGCCACGACCCGACCCTTGAGGTTGCATAGCGCTGCGCGGAGTGACTGGGTAGCAGTAAGGCGTGACATATCGCAGCTCAGCTGGCCCTGCAAAAAGCGTTCGCTGTCTGGTCCGGTCACGGCTATCACGTCGGTATCGGCCAGCTGTGCCAGCCATGATTGTCGGTCTGGCTCGAAGCCATCAGCAGGGTTATCTGCGCCGGCGCTCGCCGATGCTGCTGTTTCCGGTTCGTTAGGGTATGACATGGTATGTTAATCCGGTAAAACGCGATGATTTCAGTTAAAATCCCCGTATGGTCAAGCTAATGGCTCATCAGACAGGAATAATCATGTTATCAGATATTGCCTACAAGAAAATGCTCTGGCACAGCCGTCGTGGTATGTGGGAGCTGGATATTTTGTTGCTGCCGTTTGCCGAGAACCGGCTTCGTGAATTGGTGCCTGCTGACCAGGTGCTCTACGAACGATTGCTGGAGGAAGAAGACCAGGATCTGTTCGCCTGCCTGGTTGAACGCGCCTCGCATCCCGATCCGGACATTCAGTCGCTGGTCGTCCGCATCCGGGAATACGCAGCCTCTGGTGTGCGCCGTCCCCACTAGTGCATGGCCACTGACGTCCAGCCGCTAATGTCCAGTCTCTGGTGTTCTGTCCCTGATGTACAGTCCGTTCTGCTTCAATCGCTCGTATGGCCTGGCCATATTTTATGGCGCAGTGCATGTGGCCGCTCTGTTAGCGCTGGTAGCCAGCGCCTTACCGCTGCCCGCATTGCTGCCGATGGCTGCCCTGCTGATAGTGCACGGTGCCGGTCTGCTGAGACGCGCCCTGATGGCGGACGGTGACGCGCCCGCCGTACTGTACGCAGAAGACACCGAAGTCCTGCTGACACTTGCCAACGGGCGCAAAATTCCCGTTACCCCGTGGGGTATTTACTGTACCTCTTGGCTACAGGTAGTTCATTTCCGGCGCAGGGGGACTGTTACAGGCCCGGGGTTCTGGCTGACGGTCGTAGCCGGTAGCACAGACTCGGACAGCCACCGGCTGTTGCGGGCATGGTTACTGAGCACGCGGTTAGGGCAGGGCAGGGAGACGGATCAGGATCGTGATTGATCCGGGGTCAACACCGTATCACGGGCGACCTCCAGCATGTCTGGATAATCCAGAGTGAAGTGCAGGCCGCGACTTTCCTTTCGTAACAGTGCCGACTCAATGATAAGTCGCGCCACGAGTACCAGATTACGAAGTTCCAACAGGTCCCTGCTAATCATATGGTGCCGATAATGTTCCTGGATTTCCTGCTCGAGCAACTGGATACGTTTGTGCGCACGCTGCAGACGCCGGTCACTTCTGACAATGCCGACGTAGTCCCACATCATGCGTCTCAGCTCATCCCAGTTATGCGAAACTACCACTTCTTCATGAGAGCGGGTAACACGACTGTCGTCCCAGTCAGGTATCGAATCAGGAGGCGCTGGCGTTGTGGCCATACCTGTCTGAATATCATCTGCAGCGCCGAACGCCAGCACAAAACACTCGAGCAGTGAATTACTGGCCATTCGATTGGCGCCGTGCAGGCCCGTGCAACTGGTTTCACCGATAGCGTACAGATTGGCGATACCGGTTCGTCCCAGTTTATCGACGACTACACCTCCACAGGTATAATGCGCCGCCGGCACGACCGGAATTCTGTCACGGGTGATATCGATACCAAAATCAAGACACCTGGAATAAATGGTCGGGAAGTGCGTCCTGACGAATTCGGCAGGTTTGTGAGTAATGTTCAGGTAAACGCAGTCGCAGCCAAGCCGTTTCATCTCATGGTCGATAGCCCGCGCCACGATATCGCGCGGCGCCAGTTCTCCCCGGCTGTCAAACGCTGGCATAAAGCGAGTGCCATCGGGCAACTCAAGAGTCGCTCCCTCGCCGCGTAACGCTTCGGTGATCAGGAATGACCGTGCATGCGGGTGATACAGACAGGTAGGATGGAACTGGTTGAACTCCATGTTGGCAACCTGGCAACCGGCACGCCAGGCCATGGCGATACCATCTCCGGTCGCGCTGTCCGGGTTGGTAGTATACAGGTAGGCTTTACTGGCGCCGCCACTGGCAAGCACAACAAAGCGGGCACGAAAAAGTTCCACCTGCTCCTTTTCTTTGGAATAAACATAGGCACCAACGCAGCCACCGCCTGGCAGGCCGAGCTTTTCCCGGGTGATCACGTCAACCGCCAGGCGGTTCTCAAACAGCGATATACCCGGATGGCTTAGAGCGCGATCCCTCAGCGTTTCAAACACGGCCCGACCGGTGGCGTCAGTGGCGTGGATGATACGTCGGTGACTGTGACCGCCTTCCTGGGTCAGGTGGAGGGGTTTCAGATTGTCCCGATGCAATGGCTGCGACGCCGCGCCGGTGCCCGCTTCATCGGCGCTCTGCAACGTGAAGGGCACCCCCTGTTCGACAAGCCAGGCTATGGCGCCCTGGCTCTGTTCCACAATGTGCCGGACCATGTCTTCGTTGCACAGTCCCGCCCCGGAATCGAGCGTATCGGCAATGTGCGCATCAACGCTATCATTTTCATCGAGCACAGCGGCGATGCCGCCTTGCGCCCAATAGGTAGCGCCCTGGCTCAGGGTGCCTTTACTCAGCACAGCGACACGGGCAAACTCGGCGGTTCTGAGCGCCAGGCTAAGCCCGGCGGCACCACTGCCGATGATCAGGATATCGAAGTCATACACGATGTGTGGGTATCCGAGTGGTGCGAGGGACAAGAATTCTATAGACTCTGAGAACTTTTGCAAATCCCGGTGGTCTTTTGTTGTTGGGCTATACAACCGATATACGGGGCATCTGGATGCTCAGACCACGATTGTCATGACGATGAAGTCAAAATTCCGGGAGCCGGGAATGCCAGCGGTTTTATTCAGGCTCATAATGGACGTATGAAAAATCAGGATACAGATAATCAACTGGTCGAGCGGGTTCTCAAGGAAGACAAGCAGGCATTCACGCTGCTGGTGTTGCGTTATCAGCACAAGGTTCTGGGATTGATAAGCCGCTTTGTAAAAGACCCCCACGAAGCCGAAGATGTCGCCCAGGAGGCCTTTCTGAAAGCCTACCGGGCACTGCCCAGTTTTCGTGGTGACAGCCAGTTTTACACCTGGCTGTACCGCATCGCTGTGAACACTGCCAAAAACTATCTCGTGTCACGCGGTCGCAGACCGCCCAGCACCGATGTGGACATGGAGGACGCACAGCAGGTCGACGACACCAGCATGTTACGGGAAATGGACACACCGGATGCCAACCTGGAAAAAGAGGATATGCGACGGGTGATCAACAAGGCCATCGAAGAGTTGCCGGAAGAGTTGCGAACAGCCTTTACCCTACGCGAATTCTCCGGACTCAGTTATGAGGACATTACCGAAATCATGGATTGCCCGGTTGGCACCGTTCGGTCTCGCATATTCCGCGCCCGGGAATCGATAGACAAGCGCATAAAAGAGCTGCTAAGTACTTAAATGCACAATAAATATGGCGATATGTCAGATTTCGAACAGATTTCTCCCCAATTCGGGAACTCGGCGCAGGGTTCATGGTCGAAGGGGTATGGCAAAAACAGGTAAGGTGGGCTTTTGCATGAAACATAACGATACCACGCACCACGAGCTAAGTGAGCAGGAAATCCAGGATCGGCTCGACCGGGAGGCCCTGTCGGCCCTCATGGACGACGAACTCAGCGATTTTGAGCTGCGACGCCTGCTCAAGCGCCTCGAGTCCAGGCCCGCGCTGCTCGCAGAATGGGAGCGTCTGGGACTGGTTCGTGCCGCCTTGCAGCCCGATCCGTTCCGCTTGCCAACGTCATCGGATTTTGCCGGCCGTGTGCTCGCAAACATCGAGCAGTCAATCGCCCAGGAAGGCCCGCTACCGGCCGGTGATGACCGTTCTGCAGGCTGGGCACGCAATCTGACCCGGTTTGCCGTCGCGGCGTCCGTCACATTCGCGGTTTTCCTGGGGATGCAGGCCGTTCTGCAGAGCCCAGGTACCGGAGACTCGCAGCCGGCATTAGCCACTGACAGTGGTACAGCCGTCCCGGGGTCGCGCAATCAGCAACTGGCAGTTGACGCCGAAGCCCAGCAACGACTCAACGATTACATTCGTAGCGTCACCATTCCGGCCCGCGTAGAGTCACAGTCGGCACCTTACAATGTCCTGCTGGACTCGCCGCAATTGCGCCCGGTTTCTGACCGGGAACTGCTGGACGAGGTGGAACGCGCGCCGCAGCAGCCCTGAGCGTTGTAAGCGATCCTGATTGAACACAAAAAAGCCCCGAACGGGTCTCTGATTGTGTGGGCATTGCGCCCTCACAACCGGCGTCCGGACGGGGCTTTTTGCTGTTCGCCGGCTTTTCTCCGTTGAACCCCGCGACACAAAGCGGTATGTTTGCTTCATGGTTGTTCTCTGGCGCCGTTGACCAATAGTCAGCGGCGCAGTTACTGGAGTGTGTAAATGAAAAAATTCCTGATGATGTACGTGCTGTTCATGACAGCCGCGCTGAGTGTGCCGGTGAGTGCAAATCTGCCTGATTTTGCAACACTGGTGGCAGAGAACTCCGTGTCAATCGTCAATATTACAACCCGTCAACAGGCACCCCAGCGTTCCAGCGCCGAGCAGCGCGACCTGGAGGAGCTGCTGCGACAATTGCGTCCGGACGGGGCTCCCATCGAGCCCGATGCCGTCCCCGGTCGTCCGCGCGGTGGGGTAGGTTCGGGTTTTGTCATGAGCAGTGACGGATACATCATCACCAACCATCATGTGGTTGCCAATGCAGACTCGATCACCGTTACGCTGACTGATCGGCGGGAATATACCGCGGAAATCATTGGCACCGACGAGTTATCGGATGTCGCTTTGATCAAGATAGAGGCGGAAGGCCTGCGGGCGGTCCGCTTCGGTGATTCGGAAAAAGTTCGCGTCGGCGAATGGGTGCTGGCCATTGGCTCGCCGTTTGGGCTCGAATTTTCTGCCGCAGCCGGCATTGTCAGCGCGAAGTCGCGTAATGTGCCATCTCGCGGTCCTGCCAATTATGTGTCGTTTATCCAGACTGATGTGGCTATTAATCAGGGTAATTCAGGTGGCCCCCTGTTCAATCTCGATGGCGAAGTTATCGGTATCAATTCCCAGATACTCAGCAGCACCGGCGGTTCCAATGGTATTTCGTTTGCTATACCCAGCAACATGGCTCTTAACGTTCTGGAGCAATTGCGGGAAACCGGTTCGGTGAGCCGCGGGCTACTGGGTGTGCTGATCAAGGATGTTGATCATGCGCTGTCCATGGCGTTTGACATGCCCCGACCTTACGGTGCCTTTGTGGATGATGTGCAACCCGGCAGCCCGGCGGAGGAGGCCGGCGTGCAGAACAACGACATCATTCTCGCCTTTAACGGCATCACCATTGAGCAATCTTCCCAATTGCCGTTCTACGTCGGTCAGATCCGCCCCGGCTCATCAGCAGAATTAACCATCATGCGTGACGGTGAAACACTGGAATTGCCGGTAGTGGTGGGCGCCCTGCCGGGCAACGATCAGGCCTTTGGCAATGAACGACCATCGACGCCACGGGGCAATAGTCTGGCCCTGAGCGTGGGTGAACTTGACCCCGGCCTGCAACAGGAGGTGCCAGCGCTGGCACAGGGTGGTGTTCAGATCGAACAGTTGCGCGACGGCCCGGGCCGACGCGCCGGGCTGGCTACCGGCGATGCCATTGTTGCACTCAATCACCAACCGGTGCGCAGTGTTGACGATTTCAATCGCATCATGGAGTCGTTGCCCGAAACCGGGTTCATTCCCATCAGAGTGGTTCGTGATGGCCGGGGCACGACCCTGGTACTGGAGCTGAACTGAGGCTTTCCCGGTCCCTTTTGCTGCCGTGTTTCTGGTCGAAATCCCCTGACAGGACACGGCAGATCATGTAGACTTGGCGCCTCTCGATTGACTGGTGATTCCTTTAAGTGACTGATTTAAGCCGTATCCGCAACTTTTCCATTATCGCGCATATTGACCACGGCAAGTCCACCCTGGCAGACCGCTTCATCCAACATTGTGGCGGTTTGACGCAGCGTGAGATGGCCGAGCAGGTGCTGGACTCTCTCGATATCGAACGTGAGCGCGGTATAACCATCAAAGCGCAAAGCGTCACGCTGTTCTACGAAGCCAGGGACGGGCAGCGCTACCAGCTGAATTTTATTGATACACCCGGTCACGTGGATTTTTCCTACGAAGTGTCTCGCTCGCTGGCTGCCTGCGAAGGCGCACTGCTGGTCGTCGATGCCGGGCAGGGCGTGGAGGCGCAATCGGTAGCCACTTGTTACACTGCCATTGAACAGGGACTGGAAGTGATTCCGGTGCTCAACAAGATGGATCTCCCGCAGGCCGATCCGGACAAGGTACGCAAGGAAATCGAGGAAATCATAGGTATTGATGCATCGGGCGCCGTCAGCGCCAGTGCCAAGACCGGGATGGGCATTACCGATATTCTGGAAGAGCTGATTCGCCTGGTGCCGGCACCGGTCGGTGATCGCGACGCGCCTTTGCAGGCCCTGATCATTGATTCCTGGTTCGACAACTACCTCGGCGTTGTGTCTCTGGTCCGGGTCAAACAGGGTACCCTGAAAAAAGGCGATAAAATCATCGCCAAAACCATTGGCAAGGCCCATCTGGTTGATCATGTCGGCTATTTTGATCCCAAACGCCATGACCTGCCCATGCTGCAGGCCGGTGAAGTGGGATACATCATTGCCGGCATCAAAGAGATCCAGGGCGCACCCGTTGGCGATACCATTACCCACGCCTCAACACCAGATGCGCCCATGTTGCCCGGTTTCCGTCGAATTCAGCCGCAAGTCTACGCCGGGCTGTACCCGGTATCGGCAGATGATTTTGAGGATTTCCGTGATGCCCTTGCGAAACTGACACTCAATGACGCCTCGCTGTTTTACGAGCCGGAGAGTTCCGACGCGCTGGGTTTTGGATTTCGCTGCGGCTTCCTGGGCATGCTGCATATGGAAATCATCCAGGAGCGGCTGGAGCGTGAATACGATATCGACCTGATCACCACTGCGCCGACGGTGGTGTACGAAGTGGTCATGCGCAATGGCGAAGTGGTGCGCGTGGAAAGTCCATCGTCACTGCCGCCAGTGGCATCCATTGTCGAGACCCGCGAGCCGATTGTGCTCGCCAGCATGCTGGTGCCGCAGGAATATCTGGGCAATATCATCAATCTGTGTGTGGCGCGCCGGGGTGTGCAGCGTGACATGCTGTTTATCGGCAATCAGGTCTCACTGAGCTACGAGTTGCCTATGGCCGAAGTGGTCATGGATTTCTTCGACAAGCTCAAATCTGCCAGCCGCGGCTATGCGTCGCTGGATTACCATTTTATACGTTTCCAGACTGCCAGCCTGGTGCGCCTGGATGTGCTGATCAACAGCGACCGGGTGGACGCTCTGGCGCTGATTGTGCATCGCGATCAGGCACAAAGCAAAGGCCGGTCACTGGTCGAAAAAATGAAGGAACTTATTCCGCGCCAGATGTTTGATGTGGCCATCCAGGCGGCCGTTGGCGGTCAGATTGTAGCCCGGCAAACGGTCAAAGCCTTGCGCAAAAACGTCACTGCCAAGTGTTATGGCGGGGATATCACACGAAAGAAGAAGCTGCTGGAGAAACAGAAGGCCGGCAAAAAACGTATGAAACAGGTAGGCAATGTGGAAGTTCCGCAGGAAGCGTTCCTCGCCGTACTGAAAATAGACAGTTAAAGGTGAACAGGTAATGGATATCGATTTTTCGCTGGTGCTGGTCATCCTGGTTGCCATCTGCGGCTTCATCTGGTTGCTGGACGCGCTGCTGTTTGCCAAAGCGCGCAGGCAGGCCAACAACACCGAGGAACCGGTGGTTGTTGAATACGCCAAGTCATTCTTCCCGGTCCTGTTTATAGTCCTGATGCTACGCTCCTTTCTGGTCGAGCCTTTCCAGATACCCTCTGGCTCGATGATTCCCACGCTTGAAGTCGGCGATTTCATACTGGTCAATAAATATCATTATGGCCTGCGATTGCCGGTGGTAGGTACCAAGATTGTCGCCAACAATGAGCCCGAACGGGGCGAAGTGATGGTCTTTATTCCCCCACATGACCAGTCCTATTTTATCAAGCGGGTAGTGGGCCTGCCCGGTGACACCATTGAATATGAAAACAAGGTGCTGCGGGTCAATGGCGAAGTCGTGGACGTGGAAATTATTGACGATGTGGCGATAGAAACGGCAGGTGGCATGCGTCCTGGCGTGCTGTTCAACGAAACGCTGGGCGATGTTGCCCACCAGGCCCAGATCATCACACAGGGTACTCGCAGCCGTGGCAGAACCAGTTGGACGGTGCCGCCGGGGCATTACTTCATGATGGGCGACAACCGCGACAATAGCGCTGACAGTCGCGTCTGGGGCCCGGTACCGGAAGAGAACATCGTCGGCAAAGCCTTTGCCATCTGGATGCATAAAGAGCCCGGGTTTAATTTGCCGACCTTCAGTCGCAACCAGCGCATTTACTGACCGACAATTTTGGCGGGACCATTTCTGCGGGACTATATCGGCGGGGCCATAGCGGTAAGACTATGCGAATTTCCAGGCAAGCACTATTAGCCTTGCAAACACGATTGGGCTACCACTTCCGCACTGATGATTTGCTGGCGCTGGCGCTGACGCACCGCAGTGCGGAGAAAAATCACAATCAGCGCCTCGAATTCCTGGGTGATGCCGTGCTTGGTTTCGTTGTGGCCGAGGCGCTTTATCAACGCTTTCCCGACGCGCCAGAAGGCGACCTGAGCCAATTACGTGCTGCTCTGGTCAACCGCGAGACGCTCGCCGGCCTTGCGCGTGAGCTGGACCTTGGCGGTTTACTGGTGCTGGGGCAGGGGGAGCGCAAAAGCGGTGGTCACCAGCGCGACTCAATACTGTGTGATGCCATGGAAGCTGTGCTGGGCGCGATCTACCTGGATGGTGGTGCTGATGCCTGTCGCGGGTGTATCCTGAAGCTTCTGCAGGACCACATGGAACATAATCCTGCCGACGGGAGCAGTAAGGATGCCAAGACGCGCTTGCAGGAACTGATGCAGGCCGGTGGTCACGCACTGCCGGACTACCAGGTGGTCGCCATCCGGGGCGAGGAACACGAGCAGGAATTTGAAGTGTCCTGCTCAATAGCACTACTTGATCAGCGTAGCAGTGGCATCGGGCGCACGCGACGGCTCGCGGAGCAACAGGCTGCCAGCCAGGCCTTGCGACTGCTGCAGCACGCGCAAACACAGGACAAAAACAAATGATGGCAGAACATGAAGTGACCCGTTGCGGATTCATCGCTATTGTCGGGCGACCCAATGTAGGCAAGTCCACCTTGCTTAATCATCTGCTGGAACAGAAGATCAGTATTACCTCGCGCAAACCGCAAACTACCCGTCATCGCATCACCGGCATCAAAACCACCGGTGACACACAGTTCATTTACGTTGACACGCCGGGCTTGCACAAGAACCAGAAAAAGGCGCTTAACCGGGCAATGAATGCCACCGTTACTGAGGTATTAAAAGACGTCGATGTTGTGCTGTTTATGGTGGAACGCCTGGTGTTTAACGAAGAGGACGAAATGGTCCTGCAGGCACTTGAACAGATAAAAGTGCCCGTATTATTGCTGATCAACAAGTGTGATCAGGTTGAAAACCGCGAACGTCTATTGCCACACATACAACAGTTGGCCACTCGTCGCCAGTTTGCCGAGATCATTCCTCTGGCTGTGTTGACCGGTCACAATATGAGCACGGTAGAGAACTGCGTCGCCAAGTACCTTCCCGAAGGCCCGTTCATGTTTCCCGAAGATCAGGTAACCGATCGCAGCTCACGCTTTCTCGCCGCTGAGCTGATCCGGGAAAAGATAACCCGTCAGCTGGGTGATGAGTTGCCTTATGAAGTCAGCGTGGAAATAGAAAAATTCGTGCAGGAAGGGGCCGTGCTGCACATTCACGGCCTTATTCTGGTCGACAAGGCGGGACAAAAACAGATCATCATAGGTCATCAGGGCGATCGCCTGAAAACCATTGGTAAAGCCGCACGCCTGGATATGGAAAACGCATTTGACAGCAAAGTCATGCTGAATCTTTGGGTCAAGGTCAAATCCGGTTGGGCCGACGATGAGCGGGCCCTGCAGAGTCTGAACTGACTCGCTCACTGTGAAACGAATTGATCTGCAACCAGCTTATGTACTGCACACCCGGCCATACCGGGATACCAGCGCACTGGTTGACCTGCTCAGTCTGGATTATGGCCTGCTGCGGGCAGTGGCGCGCGGAGTTCGTGGCAAAACGTCGCGCAAACGCTCAGCCATTCAGGCGTTTCAGCCATTACTGGTCAGTCTGTCAGGTCGCGGGGAATTGCTCAGTCTCAATCAGGCCGAGCATGCGGCACCGGGCTTCCACTTACAAGGCGATCGTCTGTTCAGCGCCCTTTATCTGAATGAATTGTTGATGCGCCTGCTACACGCCCAGGACGCCCAGCCCGGCATATACAGGCTGTACCAGCAGGCACTGATCCGCCTGCAACAGCAGGGCCCGCTTGAAACCTGCCTGCGCTGTTTCGAATTCATGCTGCTCCAGGAGCTGGGCTATGCCTGGGACCTGCATGTCGATGCCATTAGCGGGGAGGCGTTGCAACCGCAGCTCGATTACCTGTTTGACCCTGCCCATGGGTACCAGGCCCTGCTTTCACCACCCACTGAACGCGCTCAGAACCTGTTTACGGGGGCGGAACTGATTCAGTTCGCTACCGTTATTACCCAGGCTGAAGACGGTCAAGCTGCCGCCGACAACGCCGCCAAAAGATTGATGCGACAGGCCTTGCGCCCGCACCTGGGAGCCAAACCCCTGCTCAGTCGCTCGCTGTTTGCAGCAAAAACCGCCCCCCGGACATTATCCGATGCGGACACAGCCGGTAGTGTCCTACCCCCCGAGGACAATAAAGGGTAAAATTGCGCCTCTTTCGGCCACAGCATGATTGAACCCATGAATCATTCCAGTACCGGGTCTTCACAGACCAGACAATCCAGCACATTCCCCGCAGTCGACAGCCAGATCGGAAATACACCGTTGGTACGATTACAACGATTGGCGGGTGACACCAGCAACACGATTCTGCTCAAGCTTGAAGGCAATAATCCGGCGGGCTCAGTCAAGGATCGACCTGCGTTTAACATGATCCTGCAGGCCGAACTGCGAGGCGACATCAAACCCGGAGATACGCTGATTGAAGCGACCAGTGGCAACACCGGCATCGCGCTGGCCATGGTGGCAGCAATCAAGGGTTATCGCATGATACTGGTGATGCCGGAAACCATGTCGGAAGAACGCAAAGCGTCGATGTCTGCCTACGGCGCCGAACTGGTGTTGGTCAGCGATGCCGAGGGCATGGAAGGCGCACGCGATCTGGCTGAAAAAATGTCACGCGAGGGCAAGGGTAAAATTCTTGACCAGTTTGCCAATCCTGATAATCCTGCTGCACATTACTTGACCACCGGACCGGAAATCTGGCGCGACACACATGGCTCGGTCACGCATTTTGTCGCGTCCATGGGAACCACCGGCACTATCATGGGTGTGTCACGCTACCTCAAGGAACAGAATCCGACTATCGGCATCGTTGGCCTGCAGCCGCAGGACGGTTCCAAAATCCCCGGGATACGTCGCTGGCCACAGGAATACCTGCCGCGCATTTTTGAGCCCGCCCGTGTCGATCGTGTTATTGATATTGCACAAAGTGATGCGGAAAACACTATGCGAGCATTGGCCAGAGAAGAGGGCATTTTTTGCGGCGTCTCCTCCGGCGGTTCCGTATATGGCGCACTGCAGCTTAGCCGCGAACTCGAAAACGCCGTAATTGTGGCGATCATCTGTGACCGCGGCGACCGTTACCTTTCTACTGGCGTATTTTCCTGAGTTAATGTTATGAGCAAATCCCGACGCCGTCGGCAGAAACTGCCTGCCGAAGCGGTTACCATCTGTATTGAGCGCCTGAGCCATGAGGGCCGGGGTGTGGGCAAAATCGACGGCAAAATAGCCTTTGTTGATGGCGCACTGCCGGGCGAACAGGTCACTGCGGTTTACACATCACAGCGTAGCCAGTATGACGAGCTTAAAGTACAGGATATTTTGCTGGCCTCCCCGCAACGAGTGACGCCCCCGTGCGCGGTGGCATCGATATGCGGTGGCTGTGTGCTGCAGCACCTGTCACCGATGGCCCAGCTTGAACTCAAGCAGCAGGTGCTGACCGACCAGCTCAAACACAGTGGTGGAATCAGCGAATTTACCGTGTTGCCGGCGATGGCGGGAGACACTGAACATTATCGTCGCAAGGCGCGTCTTGCCGTGCGCTACGTACACAAAAAAGCGGATGTTCTGGTAGGGTTCCGTGAGGCTGCCAATACCTTTATCACGGATATGCAGCATTGCTCCGTACTGGTCAGACCCGTCGCCGATCTGATCAGCCCATTGCGTGTGCTGATCCTGTCGCTCGATGCCTGCCGTGACATACCGCAGATTGAAGTGGCCGTGGGCGAAACCCGTTGTGTCCCTTCCGAGCAATTGTCGCAGGCGCTACGTGTGGCACTGGTATTGCGCCACCTTGCGCCTTTGGGCGATGCGGATCGACAACGTTTGCAACAGTTCGCGGACCTGCATGGTATCGAATGGTTCCTGCAGTCAGGCGGCCCGGATACGGTGCAGAAATTCTGGCCCGAAGACGACAATACATCGCTGTTCTATTATTTACCACAACGCACCGACAGCGGTTTGCCAGCGATTACCATGGAGTTTCAGCCGGGTGACTTCACTCAGGTAAATGCGGGCATCAATCGCCTGATGATTGATCAGGCACTGGATCTGCTGGATCTGCAGCCACAGGATCAGGTGTTGGATCTGTTTTGCGGACTGGGTAATTTTACGCTTGCCATCGCCCAGCGGTGCCGGACGGTGACCGGCGTAGAAGGCAGCGACGATATGGTTAAACGTGCCGCCCTGAATGCGCAGCGAAACGGGATCACCAACGCCAGTTTTCATGCAGCGGACCTGTTCACGGATTTTGATCAGCAAACCTGGGCAAAACCTGCTTACGACAAACTTCTGCTGGACCCGCCGCGCTCCGGTGCAATCGAGATCGTTAGCCGGATTCGGGAGCTGTTGCCACGGAAAATTGTCTATGTGTCGTGTAACCCGGCCACGTTGGCAAGGGACGCTGCCGAATTGCACCGCCAAGGGTACGACCTGACATGCGCCGGTGTTATGGATATGTTTCCGCATACCGGCCATGTAGAATCCATGGCGCTATTTGTTCTCAGGACATAAACCAGATTATGGTCCAGGTACGCGAAGAATATTCTTTCAATTCCGACGGCAGTGTCAACTTTGAGCAATGGCTGGCACGCCTGGAAAGCTATGTCAGTTTATCCCGACATGAAGATATCCGTCGCGCCTGCCAGTTGAGTTGGCAGGTAGAGTGTCATGCCATCGCTGCCAGCAATGCCTGGTCTCCGGGTGTCAGCGCTTACCGCACTGGTCTGGAGATGGCCGAAATTCTCGCACAATTGCATCTGGACAGCGAAGCCATCATCGTTGCGCTACTTTATCGCCCGGTCCGGGAGTCGAGGTTGCCACTGGAACAGGTGCGGGAAACCTTTGATCCGAACATTGCCACACTGCTCGAAGGTGTGCTGCGCATGGCGGCAATTAATGAAACCGACACCAGCAAGACACGGGTTCTGGGCCAAAGCCAGGACCAGATGGAAAACGTCCGCAAAATGCTGCTGGCCATGGTGGACGATGTTCGCGTCGCATTGATCAAACTGGCAGAGCGTACCTGTGCGATTCGATCCGTGAAAACGGCCAGTCAGGAAAAACGACTGCGGGTCGCCCGAGAAGTATTTGATATCTACGCGCCGCTGGCTCATCGCCTGGGAATCGGTCAGCTCAAATGGGAGCTGGAAGACCTGTCATTTCGTTATTTACAGGCGGAAAATTACAAACGCATTGCCGGACTGATAGATGAACGCCGCGTTGATCGCGAACGTTTCATTACCGAAGTCACCGAAGAACTGCGCCGCCAGTTCAGCCGCGCGGGTATCGATGCGGAAATTAATGGTCGGGCCAAGAGCATTTACAGTATCTGGCGAAAAATGCAGCGCAAGCATCTCGATTTCTCGCAAATATTTGATATACGTGCAGTGCGTGTGCTGGTGCCGGATATCAGAGACTGTTACGCCGCACTCGGTATTGTCCACAATCTGTGGCGGGTGATACCCAACGAGTTTGATGATTACATTGCCAATCCCAAGGAAAATGGTTACCAGTCTTTGCATACCGCAGTAATTGGTCCTGATAACAAGGTTTTCGAGATCCAGATCCGCACCTTTGCCATGGATGACGACGCGGAGCTCGGTGTTTGTGCACACTGGCGTTACAAAGAGGGGATTGTGGACCCCGACTACCGCGATGGATTTGATGACAAAATTGAATGGCTGCGACAGGTGCTCGCCTGGCACGATGAGATGGGCATGGTGGGCGGTCTGGCAGAACAACTACGCAGCGATGCGAGCGCCGACGATCGTGTTTATGTGTTTACGCCGGAAGGGCATGTGGTGGACCTGATGGCCGGCGCGACGCCGCTGGACTTTGCTTACTATGTCCACACACAGGTCGGCAATCACTGTTCCGGCGCCCGGGTCAACGACAAGATCGTGGCACTGAACTATCAGCTAAAGACCGGCGACCGGGTGGAAATTCTATCCAGCGAACTGAATGAACCCAGCCGCGACTGGTTGAAACCACACTTGGGTTACGCCAACACTCCCCGGGCACGCGCCAAGTTGGTGCAGTGGTTCAAAACCCAGGATCGCGGACAGAATATTGCCTATGGCAAACAATGGCTGGAGACCGAACTTAAACGGCTGGCGATTCGCCAGCTGCCATATGAGGAGGTATCGCGGCGACTTGGTTGTCGAAATGCCGAAGGGCTGTTTGTGTCGATAGGCACCGGCGCGATAGAAGTGCACGAGGTGATTGACACGGCACAGCAGTTGTCGCTGCTATCCGGCAAGCAGGATCTGTTTAGCGATGAAATGTCTGAAAATCGCTTGACTGACAACAGTCCGGTAACCGTTCATGTGCTGGTTATTGCGCGGGACCGGGCGGGTCTGTTGCGTGACGTGACCACCATTCTCGCCAACGAAGCTGTTTACGTGCTGGCGGTTAACACCCGCAGCGACAAACGCGACGCAACAGCCTCCATACAACTGGAAATTGAAATCTCTTCATTTCACAGTCTGGCGCGGGCACTCGACCGCCTGAACGACCTCGACAGTGTGATAGAAGCTCGACGATTGGAGGAGGATGACCTGTGACAGATCAGCAAGACAACAGATATGCTGCGTCGGTGGCCCAACTGGCACACCTGATGGCCTGCCTGCGTGACCCGGTCCACGGTTGTGCCTGGGATCGCAAACAAACACTGTCGTCGCTTACCCGCCACACCCTGGAAGAAGTGTACGAGGTCATTGATGCAGTCGAGCAAGGTAATCCTGACAAGATCTGTGATGAGTTGGGAGATCTACTTTTCCAGGTCGTATTCTACGCGCGCATAGCGGAAGAAGATGGAAAATTCGATCTTGGCGCAGTTGCAGACACCATCACCAGGAAACTTCTGCACCGTCATCCACATATATTTCCAGATGGCAGCCTGGCCAGTTTTGGACAGCCGTCAGGGCTTTCCGCAGAAGAAGTAGAGCGTAACTGGGAACTGATCAAGAACGCTGAACGCGAAGCATCTACCAGCAGCGATGAGCCAGTGAGCGTGATGGACGATGTTGCCAGTGCGATGCCAGCGATTGAGCGGGCGGGCAAACTGCAAAAAAGGGCAGCATCAGTTGGATTTGACTGGCAGCACACCAGCGACGTGCTGGCCTGTCTTCAGGAAGAAATAGGCGAGTTGCAGCAAGCACTGGAGGGCAATGACACACAGGCTCAGGAACATGAGTTGGGCGATGTGCTGTTTACCTGTGTTAATCTCGCCCGACATTTGCGAGCCGATCCCGAAAGCGCACTGCGTTTGGCCAATCAACGTTTTGAACGCAGGTTTCGTGATATAGAGCAGCGAGCTCGCCTGGCTGGCAGTAGTGTCGCCGACAGTGATGCTGCGACCCTGGATCGATATTGGCAGGCGGCCAAAGAATTCGAGAACAAGAACGATTACTGATATGCAATTAACGTGAATCTGGAAACAGGAGTGATTATGCGAATTATCTTATTGGGTGCCCCCGGTGCCGGTAAAGGAACACAGGCTCAGTTCATTACCAGTGAACTCGGTATCCCGCAAATATCCACGGGCGATATGTTGCGTGCTGCGGTCAAAGCCGGCTCGCCACTCGGCAAAAAGGTCGAAGATGTCATGAACAGCGGCGGGCTGGTCACTGACGAGATCATTATCGCGCTGGTCAAGGAACGCATCGCTCAGCCCGATTGTGCGAATGGTTTTCTGTTTGACGGGTTCCCACGAACCATACCGCAGGCACAGGCGATGGTCGATGCCGGTATCGATATCGACCGCGTTATCGAGATCCGTGTTGCCGACGAAGAAATAGTCTCGCGCCTGAGCGGCCGGCGTGTTCACCCCGGTTCAGGGCGTGTCTATCACGTAGATCATCAGCCGCCAAAAACAGCGGGCGTTGATGATGTTACCGGCGAAGCGCTGGTCCAGCGTGATGATGACAAAGAGGAAACGGTAAGAAAAAGACTGGCGGTATACCACGAACAGACGCAGCCCCTGGTTCAGTTTTACAAATCTCTGGAAGAAAAAGACAGTGGCGTAAAACTGGTCAGTATTGATGGGCAGGCAGATGTGCAAGAAATCAGAAACAGATTAGCAGAAGTTTTAAACGCGTAATCCGGTTTTTGACAGGACAATTCCAGTAAAAAAATAACCTGAAATTGATGCATATTACTGTATGGTATTATATTTTTGTGTTATCGTGCCGCTCAAACGTGGCGAAGTTTCGCGTTGAAAGTCGAAGGTGGTTTTTTTCCACAGTCTTGGAGAGATAAAAGTATGGCCAAAGTTAAAGCTAAAAAGAAGACGTCTGCCACATCAGCGGTCAAAAAGATTAAAGACGCTGGCCTGGCAAAAGCTCAAGCATCTCTGGCAAAATTAGAGAAGGAAGCAGCAGCCAACAAGAAGAAGTTCGAAGCAGCTGAAGCAAAAGCGAAAGCGGCGGTTACCAAAGCTTCCAAGAACGCTACTGCGACCAGCAAGAAAGCCAAGGCAAGTGCCCAGGCCGCAGCCAAAAAGGCCGCAGCCAACCTGACGGCCGTCAACGCCAAACTCAGAACAGCCCAGGCTCAAGCCAAAGCCGCAGCAGCTGCTGCGCGCGCCAAAGCAGCAGCAGAGGCCAGAAAGCAGGCTGAAGAAAAGCGTAAAGCTGATCTGGCTGCCAAGGCTGACGCCGATCTGCAGAAAGCCGTTAAGGCATTCTCCGCGCAGTGGATGAAGAAGCGCAAGAAAGCAGACGCAGCCAAAGAAGCGGCTCGCATCAAGAACTGTCTCTTATACACATCTGACGCTGCCGACGATCTACTCTGTGTA